>JAAUYA010239373.1_pt1 | contig 18427 bp, 10 predicted proteins | sample 7278161 | NCBI WGS metagenome assembly JAAUYA01 (sample SAMN14350120, study PRJNA611818) | marine sediment metagenome | isolation source: surface marine sediment (3m) | place: French Polynesia: Moorea | collected 2018-08
AGCGCAATCAAGAGCAAGGCAGTTTTGTCTATACGGGTACGGGGGGCATACCCATGTCTCCTGATTCTTTAATTGATGAGAAAGAGATGTTAAGTATTCAGCCTATTGGATCATCGCCACCGGAATCAAGTGATGGAGAATCTGAGATTAATTCTGTACCTCAGAAATGGGTGGTTTCAGTGCGCCCTTGGGAAGAGGGAGATCCGATTATTAAGGCTCAAGGGATGGTTGAGACTGAAGGTGGATTTATGTTGGTGGCGACTGCCTCTGGTGAAACAGTTCCTTCGGCTGAGTATTTAGTTTGTCAGGATTAGTGACTGAAAATTTAAATGATTGACCTTACGAGGTGTGAGATGGATTCAGAAATGATAGTTTAAATGGTAAAACACGAGTTATGGTGTAATTTGTTATTAATCCCTAAATTTAGCCCACATAAAGGGAAAATCTTAGGTTTTAGATTGAGAAGAAAGCTATTTGTGCTAGTAATCAAGGACAAAATTAAATTCGGAGGGAACAAAATGGTGGATTTACAAGATATAGTAATTATTTTACCTGGGATCACCGGTTCGGTGCTACAAAAAGATGGCAGAGACTTTTGGGGAGTTTCAGGAAGAGCAATCTGGGATTTTATCAGAACTGGAGGTAAAAATTTATCTGCTCTCAAAGTAGCTCAAGATGATCCTGATGCTGAACATTTAGATAACGGAGTTAAAGCTGTCCGTTTAGTGGAAGATGTGACAATTATTCCGGGATTGTTTAAAGTTGATGGTTATACCAAAACTACTAAAATGATTACCGATAATTTTACGAAAGTAACTCAAGGTGACATTTACAATGATCCTGAAGATAAACCAGCGAATTTGTATCATTTCCCCTACGATTGGCGCAGAGATAATCGTCCCAATGCCAAATTGTTACAAAAATTAATTAATAAACGATTGAAAACATGGCGAGAATACAGTCAAAATAGTAATAAAGAATATCTAACGATTGCGGAAGCTTTTCGTCAAGCCCGTGAATATATAAAAGAGGAAGCTCCCTATAATTCTACTTGGTTATCTTACACTCTTTATGCAGATCCTGAAGCTCGTATTACTCAAGATGAGATAAGATAAATCGTAATTAAATTTTCTTGGTTTTTTACGGTTAAAAATAATCTAATTTATTATGGAAACTTAAATAAAATGAATGTAACAATATTATTTAAAAATATATTTTAATGTCTCGAATACTTCTGTTAACCTCTAATCCTAAACAAGACTTAAAGCTAAATCGAGAAATATCTGATTTGGCTAACGTCATACAGCGTTTAAGTTTATTGGAATTAAGATTCGGTTTTGACAGACGGAAAGATGAATTACAAGGGTTACTAGCAGAACATTCTCCTCAAATTGTTCATTTTTGTGGGCATGGTGCAGGTGAGCAGGGATTAGAATTTATAGATGGACTTATGAGTAACGAAGTTCTAGTCAGAATATTTAAAAATTTTGCTGATGATATTAACTGTACTGTGTTAAATGCTTGTGATACCGATCGCCAAGCGAAGTTAATTGTCGAACACATCGATTATGTGGTGGGTATGACTCAACCAATTTTAGATCAAGCGGCTCACGTTTTTGCCGTCGGCTTTTATACAGGGATAGCGGCAGGAAAATCCATCGAGAAAGCCTACGATATTGGCTGTACTGAAATACAAATTTGGAGTGAGACGAATAATCAACCGAGTCAATCAAGGCAATACCGCAAGGCTATTTATGATCCTTCTGAAAAAGAATCTAAATCTATTAATTTCCCATTAGCAGAACATTTAAAGCCTAAATTATTTATAAATGATCGCCTTTCTTCAACTACCACTAAAGTTGATTTATCTCTAGAATTCCAGGAATTCATCGGGCAAGAAATCGATCGCAAACAATATAAAGACAATGCCAGAAATGCTTATGATAATTTTGGGCAATATTCTGAGCAAAATCAAGAAAATCTTGTAAAAATTGATAAAGAAGAAAAAAAGCAACGAAAGATTTTTGTTAACAAAGTAAAACAGTTTTGGATTGATGGTTTCCTTTACCCTGATTTAAAAGAAAGTGTGACTAATATAGATTTGGAATGGGAAAGTCGCCCTGATGCTATCTATAATCAACTTAAGGGTATTGAAGCCCTAGCAGTGGAGTTAGATAAATCCTATGACAGTTTGCAAAATACCCAGATTCCTCAGGAAATAGGGCAGGGTAGAACACTCTTAATTTTAGGTGAACCTGGGTCAGGTAAAACCATCGCTTTGTTAAAGTTAGCCAAACGGTTATTAGAAAGAAGTCAACAAGATTTAACTTTACCAATGCCTGTGGTGTTTAACCTTTCTTCTTGGGCAAGTGAGCGTAAATTGATTTTTGACTGGTTAATTGATGAATTACGTGAAAAATATCAAGTACCAAAGTCTATAAGTGAGCCTTGGCTGAAGAAGCAACAATTAATTCTCTTGTTAGATGGTTTAGATGAAGTTAAGGAAGAATATCGTAATGATTGTGTCAAAGCAATTAGTAAATTTATTCAATATAATTTCAAAACGGAAGTGACGGTGTGTAGTAGAGTCAAAGATTATGAGGCTCTGACTGAAAGGCTAAAAATTAGTAGTGCGATTTGTTTGCAACCTTTAACCAGAAAACAGATTTATGAATTTATAGATAAAATGGGGGGTAATTTAGAAGCTTTAAAAGTCCTGTTAAAAAGCAATTCGCCCTTAGAAGAACTTGCATCTAATCCTCTGCTTCTCAATTTAATGAGTTATGCCTATCAACAAAAATTACCACGAGAGTTAAAACCTAGGTTACAGAATGTTTCTGAGGAAGAGCGAAAAGAAAATATATTTGATGATTATATTAACTATAAGTTACACCAAGGCAGTGAACCAGACTATGAAACTACTCAAGTAATCCATTGGCTTAATTGGTTAGCAAGTCAAATGGTAAAGGAAAAACAAACTATTTTCTTAATCGAGAAATTACAACCGACTTGGTTAAATGATAATAAAGAGCAATTCTGGTATCGAGTACAAACTTTTCTGATTACTTGTCTGAGTTTCGGGCTGAGTTTCGGGCTGATTATCGGGCTGAATTTCGGGCTAAGTTATGGGCTGAATAACGGGCTAAGTTATGGGCTGAATAACGGGCTAAGTTATGGGCTGAATAACGGGCTGAGTTTCGGGCTAAGTTTCGGGCTGATTATCGGGCTGATTACTTGGTTTAGGAAAAAAATTTCTCCTCTAGAAAAATTAACATGGAGTTGGCAAACAGCCATACAAAAAGGCAAGTTTTTGTGTCTAGGTGCATTAGGCATGAGTATCGGGCTGAGTTTCTATCTGATTAACGGGCTGATTTACGTGCTAATTATCTGGCTGAGAAAAGGGCTGATTACCGTGCCGATCAAAGAGCTGATTAACGGGCTGAGATTAGAGCTAAGTTACGGGCTTATTTACGGGCTGAGACAAGGGCCGATTTTGGGATTTATTTTTGCCCTTGGTAGTGGTTGGGGTAGTGGCAAAATTGAACAATCAACAGTACCCAATGAAGGTATCACGAAATCAAAAGACAATAGTGTGATTATAGGTTTCAGAGTATTCTTAATAGCTGGGCTGAGTAACGGGCTGATTTACGGGCTGAGTAACGGGCTGAGTAACGGGCTGAGTAACGGGCTGATTTACGGGCTGATTTACGGGCTAACTGCTAGTTTTTGGTTTGGTGGTATTGCTTGTTTGCAACACTTTACGTTACGTTGGATGCTATACAGTAAAAAACGTATTCCTAAGAATTATGCCAAGTTTCTTGATTTTTGTGCAGGGCGTGGTTTAATGAAAAAAATAGGCGGTGGTTATGTCTTTTACCATCGGATGTTATTAGAACATTTTGCCCAAAAGAAAGGACGTTAGAGTTAGGATAAATAAGGCTCATATTGCCCATATTACATATCTGGTGGTGGCTTAGATGAACTATATAAATATCAAAAAGCCCTCGGAGTAAAAAAGGTGTGGGTTGGGTGAAATCATAAAATCAGTTTTTATCAACTACCAACTCAAGGATATACAGAAAGTTATCACAGTACTTATTTACTAATTTTAATGTCTTGAACATTAGGAAAATTTGCTAATCGAGGATTTACTGAAAGTCTCTTAACCCTTGAACCAGAATTTCTCCCACAAATTGAACTATAGCAATCCTAAATAGGTTATGCCGGAATATAATACTCATAAAGTTTGGGAAAATCAAAAACTTGACCGTGAGCAAAAAACTCAAATAACCATTTAACTACTTTAAATGATTTACACATATGCCAAAACTTTCTCACAAAATTTTTGCTTTGTAACCAAATATCTTCCACCGGGTTTTGTTCTGGGGCATTGGGAGCAAACAAGGTGCAAGTAATTTGCCATTTATCTTGTACTAATCCTTGATTAATTATTGTTAAATAATCTCTCAATTCTTGAGAAGTATGATAAGTGGCACCATCCCCAAATATAGCTATTCGTTTCCCTGGATTTTGCTGTTGTAAATAATCGAGAAAGTTTTTAGTATTTTTTGAATTACCAGTGTCATAACTCTTGAGCAAAAATTCTTTGGTTTTATAGTTTAAAGCCCCATAGTAAGTTTGCTTTTCTTTCTCATTTCTCACAGGAATTTCTATTCTCATATTTGTCGGTCCCCAAAGGTAGCTACAGATATCTCCAAGCAAGAAGATGACATTCATCAATCATATAAATGATCAGTCTTTCTGATTCTATTTCTTCTTGCCAATCCGCTAATTGCTGTTTGATTTTTGCTTGAGTTTCTGCCACTAATTTTGGGTCTTTTCGAGGATTTTTCTTCTGTGCTTTCTTCCAACTAATGCCTGCTTCTTTAAACAAACTATAGTAGCTTTGATTAGATTTAAAGATAATTCCATATTCTGCTTCGATATGGAGTTGCAATTTTTCTAACTCCCAGTAATTTTGGTTCTTTAACCATGCGATTACTTCTTGCTTTTGCTCGGGAGTTAAATAGCTTTTTCCTCCTTGATATTGGCTGGCTAAACTCATAACTCCTTCTAGAATTACTCTTACTTTCCACTTACTAATAAAACGAGCTGATACAGGCGAGAGTATCTTGAATTTTTTGATAAGATTCGCCTAGTAAAGCCATTTTTACAGCTAAAGCTCGTTTGATTTCTTTTGCATCTTTACTTTGATTGATAAACTCTTCCAGCTCTTCAATAAGATTCATGATTCTAGGTTTAGACTAATTTACATTGCTGATATTATACTTAATCTATAATTCAGCACGAATCGTTTAGGATTGCTATAGATACGATTAACTCAAATAAATCGATTATTCTCATTTTAGAAAACTTAATATTCAAATTATATTTTCAGCATAAAATTAAGAAAGAAATACCGACATATCTGCCATATCTTGCGAGGAAAAAATACTATGAGTAATTTTTACGCCCTATTAATTGGTATTAATTATTATGAAAAACCAAATAACGGCTACGATCATCTAAAAGGAGCAGTACAAGATATTGATTCAGTTGGTAATTATTTACAAGAAACCCTAAAAATACCTGCGAAAAACATTACCCGATTAACCTCTCCTTTACCTGATACTAATTCCTTAGCAGATGTAAGAGCACAACGTAATGAACAACCTCCTACCTATAAAAATATCGTCAATGCCTTTAAAGATTTGACGAATCAAGCAAAAATGGGAGATCAAGTTTATATTCACTATTCTGGGCATGGAGGTAGAGCAAAAACTATTTACCCTGAATTACAAAAGCTAAGAGGTGATTATGATGAAGGTATCGTACCGATGGATGTAGGAATGGAGGGGCGGTATTTGCGAGATTTAGAAATTGCCACCTTATTAAAAAACATGACTGATAAAGGTTTAATTGCCACCCTTGTTTTTGATAGTTGTCATTCAGGAGGCGCAACCAGAGGTGAGGATGTAGCAATTCGGGGTAATGTTAATCCTGATGAATCTGAGAGATTAACCGATAGTTTAGTAGCGGATAAGGAAACTTTAATCAATAACTGGAAAATTTTGACAAAAACTGGCAATACCGATAATTGGCTACCTCATAATGACGATTATGTTTTTATCGGTGCTTGTTTGCCTAATCAATTTGCTTATGAATCTGTATTTGAAGGAACAACTCGTAGTGGTGCTTTAACTCATTGGATGCTTGATACTCTCAATGCTTCATATTCTAAGTTGACTTATAAAGCTCTCTACAATCGAGTTAAAAGCATGATTCAAAGCCGTTTTCAGGATCAATTACCTGTATTAATGGGTAAAAGCGATCGCCTTGTATTTGGAGATCAAACTGTTGCAACTCCCACGACGATAGGAGTAGAAGGGGTTAACGAAGATAAAACTGAAGTAACTTTAAATGCAGGTGCTTCCAGTGGTTTAATGGAAGAAACGCGCCTAGCAATTTATCCTTTTGATACCGATATTAATGATAAAAGTAATGTCGTAGCGATGGTCGAAATTGATGAAATTCAAGCCGATAAATGTACAGCCAGAGTTTTAACGGAAGAAGAAGGGGGAATGAAGATCAATATTGATTTAGATGATGAAGAACAACTTAAAAAATTTATTTCTGGTAATGCCGTTATTTTGTCTTTGCCAACTACTTTAATCCATAAAGTACGTTTATTTGATGAAAAAATAGAAGGAGAAGCGGAAGATGAACTTCCCGCCGAATTAGTTGATAAACAAGGTAAAATCTTAGACAAAATTCATCAGGCTTTGACTAATAATGAAGCTAAGGGATGGTTACAAGAAGCCCAAGGAGAGGAAAAAGGAGATTATCAGGTAGCAGTCGGCAGAAAAGGAGAATATGAAATTTGTGTTGGTAAACCTTTAACTAATTTAGGTAAGCCGTTAAGTATTGATGATGAGGATGCACCAGCACAAGTAGTTAGGCGTTTAGTACATTTGGCTAAATATCAATCAGCTTTATCTATTGATAATCCTGCATCTCAGTTAACTAATGATATTGAATATGAATTGCTTGATGCAAAGACTAAAAAACCTTTTCCTAATCCTGACAAAATTGAATTAAAATCAGGCGATCGCGTTTATGTGCGAGTTAAAAATACTTCAAATCAAGATTTGAAGATTGCTGTTTTAGATTTTGAAGCTACTTGGGAAATATCACAAATTCCTATTCTCGGATACCCTTCTCCTTTTTTGTCATTACAACCTGGACAAAATACAGAAACTCGTATTCGTTTTGAAGTTCCCGACGGAAAAGATTATAAGCAAATTACGGAAACTTTGAAATTATTTGCTACCCGTGGTGCGGCCAACTTTCAATGGCTTAAATTACCTCGCCTTGATGAAGAAATTGGACGGAAAGGAGATTTAAACAAACAACTTGAGGAAGAAGCAACTAGAAGTGGAATTAGTCCTTTAAATAAACTTTTATCAACAATTGGTGCTGATCTAGATAATCCACCTGAACTAACTCGTGCATCTTACGATCCTGATCCTAATGCTGAATGGTTGACTAAGTCAATCACAGTTACAGTTGCAAAATAAAAGTAATTAATTAGGAAAAATTGGGGCTATAATTTATTAAATAGCCTCCTAAGAGATTTCATGGTGATTTAAGTTTAAGTCAATGCTCAAAATTTTTCTCTTATCCGCTGATCCTAAAGAAAATAGCAAACTTAATGTTGATGTAGAATTTAACCAAATAGAGCAAGAGATTCTTCCGAAATCCGAATATAGGGAAGATTTTTCTATAAAACTCATTCCGGCGGCTAATTATGACAACTTACTTGACGTTTTAATGAGCAATGAGACTTCAATCATTCATTTTTCTGGTCATGGTGTAGGAGAAGAAGGATTGGTTTTAGTAGATCAAAAGGGAAAAAAAGATATACTCCCTACACAAAAATTAACAGAATTAGTTAAAGTTTTACAAGAAGAAAATCAATACATTAAATGCGTATTTTTTAATGGCTGTTATACAGAAATTCAAGCACAGGCAATTAGTCCCTATGTTGAATATGTTATTGGTATGAGCGATCAAGTATTTGATGATGATGCAGTAAAATTTGCCAAATATTTTTATAAAGGTTTATTTAAAAAAAAGAGTATTGAGACATCATTCAAATTAGGGTGTATTTTTATAGGTTATGATTCAATGTCAATTGTTGATTATGATCAAAATACTAAACGTGCAATCTACGATCCAGCACCAGAAGATGAAAAAGTATCTCAGCCTAATCTAAATTATAATATTCCTCAATTAATTGTTAATAAAAAATTGAGTATTGCTCATAATGAGTTTCCTAAACCAGAGCAAATTCTTACAGATAAACAGTGGAAAGATCTTGAAGGTATTCTAGAGGAAATTGATAATTTTGATTTACTAAAAAATATATTTAGTAAAACTTTAGAAAAACAGGAGTATAAATATTTAGATTTTCAAAATGCAATATTGTCTATTGAAAAATTAGTAAATTTCAAGATTCTTTTGTTAGACAAGTATGCTAAACATAAAAATAAAGACGATAATAATAAGCTTATTACTGTTTTAGAGTTTGCTAAACAAATACTACAAAGAAACGAAGAAGAAATACTTGAAGAGCAAAAGACTAAAGTAAAAGACTGGTTGGTAGAAACAGCTAAAGAAAAGAATATACAAGAATTGTCGATCTTTCCGGAAACATCTGGAGAAATAGTAGTATCATTACCAACTTTAAATTCATATTTACTTATTAGTATTATTGAAAGCACACTCTTTTCTGAAAAATTTAGTTTAGACGCTGAGTTGATTCCTGATTATCAAGAAGGAAATCAAGACTATGAAATAATTCCAATTACATCTGAGCCAATAGGAATTAATGAAATTTCTTCAGAACAAATTGAACCTCATATAGCAAAAATAATTGATAAAGCCATCGAAAAAATTCCTCTTGATTATGACTATAATTTAACGATAGAGTTGTTTGTTCCTTTTGAATATTTGGGAGAAACTTTTGAACTGTACAAAGTTCCGATACAAGGAAGAAAAAAGAGAACATTGAAACCTTTAGGAGCTCAATATCCACTGATTATGCACTGTTTGGATAGATATAAAAATCCTAAAATAAAGCGTGTATTTAAGCAAAAATGGAAACAAATAAAGAAATTCATTGAAGATGAAAAAGAAATAAAAATTGAAGAAACAATAAGTGATTATTTACAATTATTAAATCCAAATGTTAATTGGGATAAGTTAGAGACAAAATGGAGAAGAAATCCTTTTTTTTCTATCAATATAATTGATCAATTAACTTTAGATGTTCCATTAGTTGAAGAACAACCAGAATACAAATATCTTGATATTTTTCAAGCAAGTGGTGTTCCTTTACTACTATGGACTCGTAGGTCAGATGTTTTATGTGACTGTGAATGTAATAAGCTAACTATAAAAGAAAAATTTAAAGAAATTTTGCAGATTCAATCTTGGAAACATTTAGGTGAAATATTTAAAAATGTTCATCACCTAAGAGAAGATGCCCATGATGAGGGTGATAAAGCCAAGAAATATCTTGGATATCACTTGGGATTTATCTGCGATCACCCTGATTTAATTCCTTCTCATTTAGTGGGAGATTTAGATAAAGTCCAAGGAATGAATTAACTAAGATCAATTTATTTTATTAACATAAAAATTAATTATGACAGATTTAGAGCAACAAACAAATAAGTGGCGATTATTTTTTGGAAATGGCAAGAAAAATGAAGAGGCAGAAAAACGGTTATGTGAATTAAAACCCCCACCTTGGCGAAAATTTGGTGATCGCACTGATGTACCTTTAGAAACAAATGGACAAGGAGAAGAAATTGATCCTCGCTGGGAACAGTTGCAATCATTGCTAAAAGAGAAAGAACGAGACATAAAAAGAGGTGAAAACTTCCGTATTTCCTCAAAAGCAGATAGTGTTCTAACGGCAGTTAATGCAGCGATTTATTTACGTCGTCCGCTACTGGTAACAGGTAATCCCGGTTCAGGAAAAACATCTCTGGCTTATGCGATCGCTTATGAATTAGGATTAGGACCAGTATTATCATGGCCTATTACCGCCCGTTCTACCTTACAAGATGGTTTATATCGTTACGATGCGATCGCACGTCTTCAAGATACTAATTTTAGGGAAAAAATTAATCCAGAAGGGGGAGAGGGAGAAACTAAACTGACAGAAGAAAAAGATATTGGTGAATATATCAAGCTTGGTCCATTGGGAACTGCTTTTTTACCCTCTTTGTTACCGAGAGTCTTATTAATTGATGAAATTGATAAAAGTGATATTAATCTTCCCAATGATTTACTCAATCTCTTTGAAGAAGGAGAATTTGAAATCCCTGAATTAGTTCGTCGCTCTAAAGATGACAACCTTAAACAAGTAGTAATTTTTGCCTTTTTGCTTTTTATACAGAGCAGCTTGTATAGATTTGCATTACTACTTGTGCAGGATTATCTGGGACAAAAAACTCCTTTCACTGTATATACCAATGATAAGGATATAAAAGCGACAATTTTTGGAGGGCAAGTTCGTTGTCATGCTTTTCCGATTATTGTTATGACCAGTAATGGCGAACGGGATTTTCCTCCCGCTTTTAAAAGACGCTGTTTAAGGGTTAGAATGCCAGATCCTAATGAAACAACACTTCAAAAAATAGTCGAAGCCCATTTTGGCACAGATTTTCTTGATGAGAATAAGAATAAGGAAAATAAAGATAATTTTGATAAATTACTGGAAATTTTCCAACCAGGTAAAAAATCACCAGAGAGGGCAACAGATCAGTTACTGAATACAATTTATGTCTTAACTCATGAAGTTGGAGATGATAAAGATTCAGTCATAAAAGTTTTATCCAGAAAACTTAATCTTCCTGATTAAAAAAAGAAAGAATAAATATTTATAGCATCTAATATCTAAAACCAAACCAAAATAATGACTTTTAATTTATACTCTAATCGCTAAGGAAATAGCTTACAGCTTATGACATCATCCCAATCTCAACCAGCACCATCTCCAGATAGTATTAAAAAACTAATTGCCAAATTAGGCGAATTGGAAGATGTAGGAGATATAGGAGATAAACTTCACCTTACAGGAGAACAAATTGCTGATGTCTTATGGCTAACCCTAGAACTACAAAAATTTGCAACTCCTCCTTCTGAAGAAGAACAAGAGTTACCTGAACCAGATGAAACAACATCAACAGAAAGCTCTGATCTTGAAGCTAAACAACTAAAAACTGATGATAAACCAATAACACCACCTGTTTCTCGTCAAACAGAAACAACCAAAACTGCTCCTGAGAAAAAAGCCTCTGTTTATACCAGTTCCAGTTTTAAGGAAAGTCAAGGCTTACCCATTGGTGTACCTGATGCACCCTCTCTAAGAGATCCTTTAAACTTTGCTCATGGATTTCGTCCCTTAATGCGTCAGGTTGCTACAGGAAGGAAAGTCATTTTAGATGAAGCCGCTACAGTCAAACGGATTGCAGAAGAACTAATTTTGACTGTTGTAATGAAAGCAGAAGGAGAACAGTGGTTAGATTTAGCTTTGGTAATTGATGAAAGCCATTCTATGTTGATTTGGGGGCATACAATTAAAGAGTTGAAAAAGATGCTCAAAAAATATGGCATCTTTCGAGATATGAGGATTTTTGGGTTACAGCCCGATGAAGCAGGAGAAAATTTACAAGTCTTTTCACGAACAGGAAATAATAACCGTTTAATTGAACCGAAAGAAATTATTGACCCTACCGGAAGGCGTGTGGTTTTAATTGTTAGTGATTGTGTTTCTAATATTTGGCGTAAGGGAATGATGTTTCCAGTGCTAAAAACTTGGACACAAAAACAACCTTTAGCAATTCTGCAAATGTTACCAGAATGGATGTGGCGGCGGACTGCTTTGGACTTAGGTACGGCAGTAGGTTTCAAAAGTTCAGTTATGGGACTTGCTAATCAGGAATTATCTCTACATAAGCCCCTTAGACGTAGCCAAAGGATGGGTTTTAACCCAGAGGAACGCAGCAAAGTTCCTGTAATTACCCTCAATTGGGAACAAATTACTCAATGGAGTCAAATGTTGGTGGGAAAAGGCGATGCCAGAGTTCCGGGATATCTTTTACCTCCTGAATTAGAAGTAGAGGAATTAGAAATTGACCATCCTTTGCTCAAGCGACAACAGCAAGCCAGAGAAAATCCCGATGCAACTTATATTGTCGATAATTTCCAGAGATTTACTTCACCACTAGGAAGAAAGTTAGCGAGTTTATTAGCCGCATCTCCTGTAATTTGTTTGCCCGTGGTTAGGTTAATTCAGGAGAGTCTGTTACCAAAATCTAATCAGGTTCAACTTGCTGAGGTATTTTTAGGAGGATTATTAAAACCTAACTCTGCTTATGTTCAGAGACTAAGCAATGAGGCTAATCTTAATCCTGATTTAGTGGAGTACGAGTTTATTGAACCGAAAATTAGAGATATTTTCCTCGATGACGCTCCTGTGAGTGATTCTGTAGATGTGGTGAATGCAGTGTCTCGTTATGTGGCTGAAAAGTTGGGAGTATCTCTGAGTGAATTTAGGGCAATTTTGAAAGCACCAGAAAATTTAGAAGAAAAAAAGAAACGAGAGGATGTGGTTAAGCCTTTTGCAGAGATTACAGCCAAAATTTTAAAACGATTAGAGGGATCTTATGCTCGTTTTGCTGAAGAAATTGAAGAAGCTTGGGAAGACAAGCTGTGGGAATCTAAGAAGACCACTTCACAATTCAAAATTCCTATCGCAGTTGTAGTAATGACTCAGGAAGAAGCATAACATCTTGATACAGTTAAAGTCTTTGGCGAACATGGAGAAGACACTGAAGACTTTAGACAATTTCAGCAGCTAAAAGAAGCTCTAGGAATCGAAAATTTGCCTTTACAATATGGCTTGTTGAGAGATGAGTGGCAACCCCTAGGCATAAACCAGAGAACTATTAAGGAAATTATAAACAATTTAGTAGAAAAAAAAATCAATCCAAATCGCCTTTCCGATAGAGAGAAAGTATTCATAGACTATGTCTCTGATCTGCTGATTCCTCAGAATAATCAGTTTTCCATTAGTGTTTGTGATGAATTTAGGGAGAATGGGGGAATTATAGTTATTGATCCGATCTCTATGTATCATCCAAAAATTAAGGAATTACTTCAAAGATCTCAGTTGTTAGCATACGATACTATAATCTCGATAATTGTTACATTCCCCTTTTATCCAAAAGCTTATGAAATAGAAAGATTACTCGAACAATATATTTATAAGTCTGCTTTAGAAATACCATTTAAACATTTTGAGGATTTTAGTGAAGCCTACCTTGGTGAATTTGGAGTTGGAAGTATCTACAGTTTACGTCGTAGGGTATATGAAGCAATTATAAGAATGCGAGATCGTAATTTTGTCCCGAGTAAAGCACAAAAAGAAGCTGCTTTGGAAGGAAGGAGGGAAGATAGAGGGATAGGCTCTAGAATATTTGGGGCTGCTGTCGAAGGAAGAAAGCCAACTAGAAAGAAGATAGCTAGAGAGCTACAGTCCAGCAATATAGTTAGAGTTAAAGTTAGTATCGCAGTTGTAGCAATGACTCAGGAAGAAGCAGAACAACTTGATACAGGTAAAGTCTTTGGCGAACATGGAGAAGACACTGAAGACTTTAGACAGTTTCAGCAGCTAAAAAAAGCTCTAGGAATAGAACAATTAGCTTTACAATATGGCTTGTCGAGAGATGAGTGGCAACCCCTAGGCATAAAGCAGAGAACTATCAAGGAAATTATACAGAATTTAGTAGAAGAGAAAATCAATCCAAATCGCCGTCCCGATGAAAAGAAATTATTCATAGACTACGTCTCTAATCTGCTGATTCCTCAAAATAATGAGTTTTCCATTAGTACTTGTGATGAATTTAGGAACTATGGGGGGATTATAGTTATCGATCCTATCTCCATGTATCATCCAAAAATTAAGGACTTACTTCAACGATCTCAATTGTTAGGATGGGATGATGTAATCTCAATAATTGTTACATTTCCTTTTTATCCAAAAGCTTATGAGATAGAAAGATTACTTGAAGAATATATTTATAAGTCTGTTTTAGCAATACCATTTAAACATTTTGAGGATTGTAGTGAAACCTGTCTTAGTGAATTTGGAGTTGGAAGTATCCACAGCTTACGTCATCGGATACATAAAGCAATTCTAAGGATACGAGATCGTAATTTCGTCCCGAGTCAAGCACAAATAAAAGCTGCGTTTGAAGGCATGGGGGAAAATAAAGGAATAGGCTCCAGAGCTGTGGGGGGTAAATAGTCATGATATTGACTTTCTACTCTTATAAAGGAGGAGTTGGTCGATCTATGGCATTAGCCAATATTGCTCATCTGATGTGCGATTGTGGTCTAAACGTACTTGTGGTGGATTGGGATCTAGAAGCACCAGGTCTTGAGCGTTTTCTATTTAATAAGCCAAGGGATATTGAAAATACCCTAAAACATAAAGGTCTTCTTAATATCTTACTTGACTATAAAGATGCGTTATTAAAATTTAGACCAGAAGAAGAAAAACCATTCTTTCCTCCCTACCAAATTTCAGATTACATTATTCCTATCATTTCTCCTAGGAGTAGTCTAGGAGGTTTATCGCTGCTCCATGCTGGCGAAAGGGCGAATGAGAAATTTACCGAGTATTCAAATAAAGTTAAGTTATTTGATTGGCAGGATTTTTATCAAAATTGGGAAGGAGAAATCTATTTTGAATGGCTGAAGGAAGAACTAGAAAAGCAGAGCGATGTTGTCTTGATTGATAGCCGCACTGGAGTAACTGAAATGGGAGGGGTCTGTACCTACCAAATGGCTGATACAATCGTCATGTTTTCCTCAGCACACGATCAAAGCATTGATGGTACACTCAGAATGTTAAAAAGCTTTTCTGATCCTGAACTTCCAGATCTGCGTAATGGACGAAAGCTTAACACAATTGTTATACCTTCTAGAATTGAAGAGAATACTGAACTTGAAATCCTCAATAACTTCAGAGCAAAATTTTCTAAAAGCTTTAAGGCATATCTTCCTGATGAGCTTAGAAGTGAATCTGATTTCTTTCTTGAGCATGAAATTCCATATATTCCTCGATATGCATTTGAGGAACTCGTAGCAGTAAAACAAACTAATACGGCATTACGCGCTCCATATTTAGAGGAAGCATATAAACAACTTCTTATCACTCTCTCCAAGATTACACCTCAGGATTCAATCTTAAGAAGACAAATTCATCAAGAAGTTTTGAAATTGGACAATTAGCTATATTACTGGAACTTGAACCAGGCTTACAACCAGAGCGTAAAGCGATTTACGATGAATTAGAAAAAACGGTTAAGAAACGCCATCTTTCCGAGCATTTAATTCCCGTATTGTACAAAAGTTATAATTAACTATAGCAATCCTATATTATTCGTCCAGTAGCGATCCTTGGTGGGCAAGGCTTTCAGGTATCTCTATCGGCACAACTCGTTTAGGATTGCTATATTAAAGTTCTGTATTCTCTCGATGAAAAAAACTATCTTAATTCTAGTTGCTAATCCTCAAAATACTTCTAGCTTAGGACTTTTACCTGAAATCAATAAATTAGAAGAAGCCATACAGCGTTCGCTAAATAAAGACCATTTTCAAGTAGTCTGGAAAGTAGCAGTACAAGAAAAAGACTATAGAAGACATATTTTAGATATTAAGCCCAATATCATTCATTATTGTGGTCATGCCACTGAAACAGGATTACTATTACACGATGACAAACAAAAACCCCAGTTACTCAGTAATGAGTTTATTGTTGATTTATTGAAAGAATTTAACGATCGCCTTGAGTGTGTAGTCTTAAATGCCTGTGAAACAGAGACTTTAGCAGAATTACTGGCGAACCATCTTAACTATGCGATCGGCATGAAATTAGAAGTTAAAGATAAAGCAGCGATCGCATTTTCGGAAGGATTTTATGATGCGTTAGGAGGAGGGGAATCCATTGAAACAGCCTTTAACATTGGCAAAAATACGGTTTTAGGGTTAGATACGTCGGGCAATCCAATTGGACGTAAAGCCATTTATGATGACTATAATTTAACTGAAAATGAGCCAATTCCCAATCATTTAATTCCTGTTATTAAAATTAATCCTTATCCCACAGAGATTAAACCTATATGGTTAAGTGAGGAGGAGAAAAGAAAGGCGATCGAAGATTTATTACGGAAGATAGAATCGTTTGACAATAAGATTAAGTTGTTTCATTCTTCTGAAGCAATTACCCTCAAAGATCAATACATTCTCATTCAAGTTACCTTAGAAAGACACTACAAGGATAAGTTAGAAACTATTGGCAGTTATGCAGAAGTGGAAGCAGAGTTAAGAAAGATTTATGCGTTAAAAGGATCAAGTGAGGAAGAAATAAAAAAGACACAGGAAGACTGGAATAAAGCAAAGGAAAAGCAAGATTATATTATTGTTTTAGCAGATCCGGGGATGGGGAAATCAACCCTTTTACGGATGGAAGTGTGTCAAACCATTGAACAATCTTTACAAGAATTAAATGAGGGGAAATCTTTAGAGACGGTAAAGCTTCCTCTGTTTATGCGCTTATCGAGTTTAGCCGATGAGGAAGATTTAACAATTTATCAGGCGATTTTAAAGCTGGTTAAACACCGTTATTCACGGTTATTACAGCATCAAGAAAATGACACTGTGAGCCGTTTTTTAAATGAGTTTATTGAAAGACAATTACAATCAGGAAACGGTTTATTATTATTGGATGCACTGGATGAAGTCCCCTTAGAAAAACGAACGAAATTAATTGAAAAGCTCAATACTTTTGTCAAAAACTATCCTTGTCCGATTATTGCCACATCAATAATTGTCGGTTATGGGGGAAAATTAATAGATAAGGGTAAAGAAATGGAAATTGTACCTTTTACCCAAAAGCAAACAGAGGAGTATATAAGTACATGGTTTAATAATGCCAAAGATCATCTTAAAGATAGTTCAATCACTGCACCTGATTTAATTAAAGCCTTAAAAGAAAGACCTCAAATCAGTGGGTTAGCCCAGAATCCTTTATTATTATCTTTAATTTGTAGTTTATATCAACATGATCAGCTTCAGTTACCTGCCCGTAAAGGACAAATTTATGAGAAAGCGGTTAACTCTATGCTCAAAGATTGGGTGAAAAATCGCCCTGTTTATCATCCTGAAAGAGTCATAGCAAAGATTCGTTTATTGGAAGCAATGGCTTATTATTTTTCTTGTCAAGGGGCAGAGGTTTTTGACCATGAGACGCTTTATGATTGGTTAGAGGACTATTTAGAAGAAGAAGCACCGAGAGATTTACGAGAGGATAAAACAGGGGAATTAATCGCTGAGTTATCGGAGGAAGATGGCATTTTACAAACCTTATATCGAAACGCAGATAACCCTCAATATTTGTTTTTACATCGTACCTTTCAGGAGTATTTGACGGCTTCTTACATCAATTGCAAAATTCGTAAACATCCTAAGGAGGGGATAGGATTAATTAAACCCTATTTCTGGGATTATGATTGGCATGAAACCATCACCTTATTGGCAGGGTTATTGAAAAAGCCAATGGTTTTAATTGAGGCGATAAGGGAAGAAAGGGATGATATTTTTAAGACACAGTTATTGTTAGCAGGGCGTTGTTTAGGGGAATGTGATGAAATTGAGTCTTCGATGGTGGAGGAGATTATTGAGGGGGTTTTTGAGTTGTGGCAATGGTATCGAGATATTGAATTTTTTGAGACAGTATTGATAGAAATAGGGCGAAGTTATGACAAGGTAGTAGAGGGGTTACTCTCTGCCCTTAAGGATGAGGATGGTTATGTGAGAGGGAGTGCAGCAGGGGCATTAGCAGAGATAGGCAGTGAGAAAGTAGTAGAGGGGTTGCTCTCTGTCCTTAATGATGAATATGGGTTGGTGAGAGGGAATGCAGCAGACGCATTAGTAAACATAGGCGGTGAGAAAGTAGTAGAGGGGTTACTCTCTGCCCTTAAGGATGAGGATAGTAGGATGAGAGAGTGTGCAGCATACGCATTAGGAAACATAGGCAGTGAGAAACTAGTAGAGGAGTTATTCTCTGCCCTTAAGGATGAAGATAGTTATGTTAGAAAGAAAGCCGCAGGGGCATTAGTAAACATAGGCGGTGAGAAAGTAGTAGAGGGGTTACTCTTTGCCCTTAAGGATGAAGATTTTGAGGTGAGAGAGAGTGCAGCAAGGGCATTAGGAAAGATAGGCAATGACAAAGCAGTAGAGGGGTTACTCTCTGCCCTTAAGGATGAAGATTTTGAGGTGAGAGGGA
>JAAUYA010156977.1_pt1 | contig 18312 bp, 19 predicted proteins | sample 7278161 | NCBI WGS metagenome assembly JAAUYA01 (sample SAMN14350120, study PRJNA611818) | marine sediment metagenome | isolation source: surface marine sediment (3m) | place: French Polynesia: Moorea | collected 2018-08
CAATGGATTCCAATACCATGACAACTGGCTACGCAAGAAAGCTGATTGCCAGCTCGATGAATGGTCGTAAACCCCTAAAAACTGGTTGACCACAAAATCCGTTAGAACGAGGTCGTGTTTAATACATCGCTCTATTGATGTAATGGTTAAATAGTACTAATATACCAGCAGTTAACAATAAAACCATTATTCCCGCCACACTAGCTAAAGGTTGTCCCTGTTTACCCGCCAGCCAACTTACTCCTTTACCTGTATAAACATATAACTCAGCCGTATCCAAATAAGCTAAACTAAACACCCAACCAGCGTGAAGTCCGATCGCTAATCCCAAACTACCCCCATCTACTAATCTTGCTCCCACTAAAATCATCCCCATTAACCATAATCCAGGCAATTGAGGCAGGGTGTTGGCTCGTTCCCAGACCAAATGTAGTAGGGCAAAAATCAGGCTAGAAACAGTAGCAGCGATCGCCAGAGGGTAATCTTGAAGTAATTGATTGAGAAACAAACCACGAAAAACTAATTCTTCAATTGTGGCAACGAACAATCCTACAGTTAACAAAGGCAAAACCAATCTCCACAAATGAGCAAAATCTCTTGCTTGCCATTGTAACCATCCCAACGCCGACTCGAGTACGTAGATGACCAGAATACTAACTATACCCGATCCTAAACCAAATAGGATAGACTGTAATAAATTAACTTGCCAAGCTAAACCATATTTAGCCAAAGAAACACCCTCAACCTTAGTTGCCAACCAAACCATTAACGGAGCAATCAGGTAGAGGGATACTAATAAAGTTAATTTTTGTTGTACAGAAATTGGTGCGGCTGGATGCCATTTGACTAACCTTGCCAGGGGAATAGCAATTGGCAACCAGACAACCGCCCAAGCAACCAAAAAGAGCATTAATTTAATTAGAGAATTGGCATTCTCAAGGGCAGTAAAATACTGGTTCACCTCAATATTCAATACGATCATATATAGGTTTTATTCCCAAGGAAAAGATTTTTAATCAGAAACATTCAGCCAGATTAAAACTACAGAGTTTAATCTACATTATGCAGGTACAGCTTCAGCTTCTTCCAAGTCAAATTCTTCACTTCCTTCTTCTACTTGTTTCAGATGAATATGTTTGTAGCCTAACTTAATTTCAAATTCATCTCCTGGTTCTAATCCCATTTTATTGGTATAGCTAGAACCGATAACAATTTGACCATTTTTATGCACACTTACACGAAAAGTTGCTTCCCGCCCACGACCATCTTTTGTTCTTTCGGGATCGAGGGGAACACCTTTAGCTGCTAGTACTGCATCATAAAAAGCTGTTAAATTGACCCGCTCCTGTCCATTTTTTCCTATGGTGTAATACCCACAGAGTTTAGCGGTTTCTCGACGAGGCTTATTAGATAACTCTTTGACTTTTTGAAGTAGAGCCTTGCCTGACAAGGGAGCATTTGCTGTTTCAGTCATGATGAATTTTTCCCTTTTGATGTTATTTGTTTCTTTCAATATTTTATCATAACAAAAATCTAAGATTAAATCACCATATTTTTGCTTTTTTTTTTCAAGAATGATTAATTTAGCTCAGCTACTAGGTAATTTATGTAACCAGAGTTAAGAAAAAATAGTTAATTTTTGCTAATTTTTGGAGTTTAACAGCTAAAAGTGCTTTCTAAAGAGTGATATTTGACTTTATTGTCTAAATTTAACAACAATTAAGCAGTCAAGCCCTTGTCAGTTGTAAAATAAAGAAAGACAATAGAAATCAATGTTAGATAAAATCGAGAGCCAACATGGAAGTCCAATTTAAAATTTTGCGTCAAAAGCTTAATAAAGAGCCACAATTTCAAACTTATACCCTAGATGTAGAACCCGGAAATACGATTCTCGAATGTCTCAATCGCATTAAATGGGAATTAGATGGTAGCTTAACATTCCGTAAAAATTGTCGTAATACAATTTGTGGCAGCTGTGGAATGAAAATTAACGGCCGTTCTGCTCTCGCCTGTAAACAAAATATTGGGACAGAATTATCCTATTTACCTACAAACGGTAACAGAAAAACACCAGAAATAGTCATCTCTCCCCTGGGAAATATGCCTGTGATTAAAGATTTAGTGGTAGATATGAGTAACTTTTGGGATGATTTAGAAACGATCAATCCCTATGTGAGTACCAAAAGCAGAAACATACCAGAAAAGGAATTTTTACAAACACCAGAAGAACGAAAAATGTTAGATCAAACTGGTAACTGTATCATGTGTGGAGCTTGTTATTCTGAGTGTAATGCTAAAGAGGTAAATCCAGATTTTGTTGGTCCTCATGCCTTAGCTAAAAGTTATCGCATGGTAGTTGATTCTCGCGATACAGAAACAGAAAAACGACTGGAAAAATACGATGATATTAAAGCCGGAGTTTGGGGTTGTACTCGTTGTTATTTATGCAATGAAGTTTGTCCGATGGAGGTTGCCCCTCTAGATCAAATCAGTAAAATTAAAGGAAAAATTTTACAACGCAAAGATATTCAAGCTAGTCGTCCAATTCGCCATCGTAAAGTATTAGTTAATTTAGTTAAACGAGATGGCTGGATTGATGAACGTAAATTTGGGGTGATGGTAGTGGGGAATTACTTCCGAGATGTTCGAGGAATGATGAGTATTGCACCTCTAGGTTTACGGCTGTTAGCTTCTGGCAAATTTCCCTTTGCTTTTGAACCTTCAGAAGGAACGAAAGAAGTGCGATCGCTGATTGAATCTGTGCAACAATACGAAAAGAGTTAGGTTCAACTTGACTTTGTACCAATTACAGCTCAAACTTTTAGAAGCAGAACAACTCGATCAAGTTGTCGAACTTGATCGTCTCTGTTTTGGAGGACTTTGGAGTCTAGAAGGTTACCGTCGTGAAATCGAAAGTCCTAATAGCACCCTATTGGTAATTACTCTACCTACTAGTACCGGGGAGAAGGTAATTGGCTTAGGATGTTTTTGGGCAATTTTAGAGGAAGCCCATATCACCATATTAGCAGTCCATCCCGATTTTCAAGGTCAAGGTTTAGGAAAATTATTATTATGGTCTCTATTACAACATGCGGTTCAACGTCAATTAGAAAGAGCAACTTTAGAAGTGAGCGAAAATAATCTAGTTGCTTTGTCTTTATATCAAAAATTTGGCTTTAAAATTGCTGGGAAAAGAAAAAAATACTATCAAAAAACAGGAGAAGATGCTTTGATTCTCTGGCGGAGCGATTTGGCCACACCTGAATTTCAGAAACTTATGGTAAATTGGGAAATTAGTGGCAAAAAATTTGTACAAAAGAGCATGAATCCAACTCAACAATAACATGACCAAAAAAAAGATAGCTATTTACTATCCCTATTTTGCAGGAGGAGGTGCTGAAGCAGTTGGACTGTGGATGTTAGAAGCTTTAAAGGATGACTATGACGTAACATTATTTACTTTTTCTGAACCAGATTTTAAGAAATTAAACTCTCTCTATGAAACTCAATTATCTCGTGATTCTATTAAAGTAAATTTTATTTTTCCCAGAGAGTTTAGTCATTTCGTCGATTTTTGCAGGTCTAATAATGATGAGTTTAGAAAAATAGTTTTGCATTCTATTCTGGCTAAAATGAGGATCAAGAAAGATGATTATGACTTACTCATCTCTGGTTATAATGCAGTAGATTTAGGAAAAAAAGGAATTCAATATATTCACTGGGTCAAAGTATTAGAGGGTAGAAAAAAAATTTATAATAAAATATTTAATTTTTCTGAACAGCAGCTCAAAGAAAATATTTCAGTAGTTAATTCTTATCAAGTAGCTCAAATAGTCAAAGAAACTTACGGAATAGATAGCCGTGTTATTTATCCTCCAGTTATGTTAAAAGATTGTACTTTATCAAGAGATAAAAAAGAGAATGCTTTTGTCTGTAGCGGGAGATTAGTTAAAACTAAACAGCCCCATCAAGTGATTCAAATTCTCGAAAGAGTTCGCCAGCAAGGTTTTGATGTTAAACTTTACCTTACAGGTGGTGCAGGAGGTATTTATGAATCAGAATATAGACAATTTTTGCAAAAAATGGTAGAAGCTAACTCCACTTGGATAAAGTTGTATGAAAATTTGAGCTATGAAGATTATGCTGCTATTCTCTATAGATGTAGATATGGTATTCACTATAAAATTGAACCTTTTGGAATTTCCATAGCGGAGATGATTAAAGCCGGATTAATTCCTTTTGTCAGAAGTAGAGGAGGACAAGTAGAAATAGTTGGACAAGAAAATACTGATTTATTGTTTGATAACCAAGAGCAAGCAGTGCAAAAAATTACTGAAGTGCTAAGTAATTATGACAAACAAGAAAATTTACTCAATTGTTTACAAAGTAGGAAAAAATTATTTTCTACTATAAGATTTACTGAAAAAATAAACATAATTGTCAGTCAATATTTTCAAGAAAATTAAAATTTTAATTAGATAATTTCTTGAGAATAATTTTCTCAATATTAAAAAAACTATATATGGAAAATCTTCAAAATAAGTTTACAACCTTAAAGGTCCTATTTTTATCTAAAAAAGAGACTATCATCGACTTGTTGAAGACAATAATTCCAGCCCCAAGATTAAATCAAATTATTAATCAAAAATCTATTAGAGTAGTAGGCCTTAGACGTTCGGGAAATCATGCGATCATAAATTGGATTAAAAAAGAACACGAGCAACATAGAAAAAAGGTAACCTTTATTAATAATATACCCCATGATAAAAATCCATATTTACACTTTTATCAAAATCACCTAAGATATAATAAATACCCTAAAACTATTCTAAAACTTAAAAGACAAGCGAAAGGATGGTTTGATAAAGTTGATTGTTTGATTTACTCTTACGAAGATTATAGTCTTGAACAAATAACCAATAGATTGTTTGAGGATAAATGTGATTTTTATTTAGGAAGAGCAAACAATAAATATGATGTAATTATCCTCAGAGATCCATTCAATTTACTAGCTAGTAGGTTCAAAAACCAATATTTTGACACAAAATCTCCCTGTCAGAATATAATTGCTTTATGGATAGCTTATGCTAAAGAGTATTTGAGAGAAACGAATTTTTTAAAAAATACTAAAATTTGTATAAACTACAATCACTGGACATCTAATTTAGATTATCGTCAAGAAATTGCTAAAATTCTAGATATAGAATTTTCAGATGCTGGCTTTAATGATGTGCAAAAAAATGGAGGTGGAAGTTCATTTGATGGACTTAAATTTAAAGGTAAAGCACAAACAATGGAGGTTGACACAAGATGGAAATATTTTCAAGATAATCCTTTTTATCTACAATTGATTAATAACGAGGAATTGATAGAATATTCCAGAAAAATATTTGGTAATCTGGCTTGTATAGATCGGTTAATAAAATAACTATTTTATATTTTGATCGGCTAAGACTAACATAGCATTAAGAATAGCAACAGCAACCGCTGAACCGCCCTTATTTCCTTCTATTCTGATTTGAGGTATAGGTATATTTGCTAAAGCTTGTTTTGCTTCTAAAACAGAAACAAAACCTACGGGTGCGCCAATGACTAAACTGGGTTTGAGATTACCATCACTGATCTGTTGACAAAGTGCTAGTAAGGCAGTGGGAGCATTACCAAATACATAAATAGCTTCTGGGTATTGCTGGCAACACTTTAACAATCCAGTTTCGGTACGAGTTTTTCCTCTTTTAGCCTGAGATACTTGTTCTACAGCCACTATAATCGGGTTATTAAAGGTTTTTTTGACCATGGTTTTAATGCCTTCTCTAACCATGCTCACATCCGTAATCAGCGGAGTTTTTGAGCGCAAGCAAGCAATTCCCATTTCTATGGCTTGAGGACTAAACTTTAATAAATCTAAAAACTCAAAGTCAGCGGTAGCATGGATGACACGACGGGCGATCGCATATTCTGCTTCCCTCAAATTATGTTCTCCCACCAGTCGATCAATAATGACAAAACTTTGTTCTAAGATAGGATGATTTAACTTACTCAAAACTCAATCAGCGGCCAATCTGGTTCTCGGTTATAACTGATCATATCCTCGAATTTCCGTATTTCTAATTGATGAATAGTAAAAATTGGTGGTTGAGTTTCTAACCATTGTTCATTGATGGAACCAAGCATACTTTGTAGGCGATCGCGAGCTAAATCTGGACTAATCTCTCCAAAATAACCCAAAGTAATATGGGCAGTAAAATGATATTGTTGCTCAATACCAAGATTAATTATATTTTGATTTTGATAGATTTCTCTCCTCAATTCTACTATTTGTTGATAGGCAGTTTCTGTGGGGACTAAACAGACAGCGATCGCCCTAGGAAATACGGATAATCCTAATAACTCTAATTCCAGATGATTATCAACCACGAAAGACTGTTGGTATTGTTGAAAAATAGTTTTAATCTCCTCAAGAAGTTGAGTGTCAAAATTAGCATTTTCTGCTACGGCATTGAGGTAAGCTTGCTCCCAAATTAAATCTGCTACAGTCAGATGAAAACTAGATGGTGGTATGGGAATGAAAAACTTTGAATCTAACTTTTGGGATAATTGTTCTTGACACGACTCTAGTTGTTGATAAAATTCTTCATTATAATTTTCATCTTTCCAAGTAGGAGTAATCACACTATAACCAGGAAAAAATACTGGGTTTCCATCAACAAATTTCGCCGAAGATTGGATATTTTGTAATTGTTGTGAATAGTTATGGGGTAAACTCATTTGTGCTACTCTATTCACATAGGTTTGATAGTTATCGTCCAATCTCTTCTCCTCCTTAATATAGATAGAATGTAGTTTTAAGATTTATCACTTTCTTAATAGTAACCTCCTTCAGGATACTTTTTCATGTCTAGTTCTTCAATCCAATCTGCTGCATCATTCATTATTTTTTTCTTTTCTGTGACCTGATTTTAATATATCAGCATGGGAGCCAAAAAAACTGATTGATATAATTAATAATTAATCATCGATAATTGACATCTAAATGCCAGTTTATTTTTTTTGGGGAGACGACGAATTTGCCATCAACCAGGCTATCGCCACTATCAGAGAAACAGCGCTCGACCCTCATTGGGTTCAGTTTAACTATGATAAACTATCAGGGACTCAACTGGAAACCCTGACCGCAGCCTTAATCCAAGCGATGACTCCTGTCTTTGGCAGCGGCGATCGCTTAATTTGGCTAGTTGAGACCAATATTTGTCAATCATGTCCTGAAGATTTACTCTCAGAATTAGAGCGAACCTTACCTCAAATACCTTCAACTTCTCATTTTATCCTCACTTCTAGCAAAAAACCGGATTATAGACTCAAATCAACTAAAATTTTGCAAAAATACGCTACTATCAAGCAGTTTGGCTTAATTCCTCCTTGGCAAACTGAAACTATTGTCAAAAAAGTCCGAGCAACTGCTCAAACTCAAGGAGTGAAACTTACTGCTGATGCGACACAACTATTGGCTACCTGTGTGGGTAATAATAGCAGGCTCTTATGGAATGAATTAGAAAAATTATCTCTTTATCAACAAGACAAAAACAGCCCCATAGATGTAGATGTTGTAACTGCTCTAGTCAATGTCAGTACCCAAAATAGTCTTCAACTGGCAACGACTATTTTACAAGGAGATGTTTCTCAATCTCTGCGATTAGTTAGTGATTTAATCAATCTTAATGAACCAGCTTTAAGAATTGTCGCAACTCTCGTGGGGCAATTTCGCACTTGGACTATAGTTAAGTTAATGTTAGAAACAGGCGAGAAAAACGAGCGAGAAATTGCTTCAGCCGCACAAATAGGAAACCCTAAGCGCATTTATTTTTTACGCCAGGATATTCTTGCTATTTCTGGACAACAATTACTGGCTAGTTTACCAAAGTTATTAGAGCTGGAATTAAGTTTAAAACGAGGAGCTGAGCCTTTAGCTACTTTAGAAACAAAAATTATTGAACTAATTAATATTTTTGATAATGCAGAATCCAGCATGAACAATAATTGTTAATCTTACTTTCTAGACTCTGCATTCATTAATGCCTAGATTACTGAGTTCGAGTTGACAAGCACTTAATTGGTGAAGGTTCAATCTTCCCTTCACTGTACCCCAACTCATACATACTGGCAGCCTGAGAATCATGTTCTGGCGGCAACTTAGGCTTTCCAGCCCAGGCATCGGCTTTCCCTTGGTTAAACCAGTCTTCGTTATTCATCCCAAGACTGGAGGGGTTATTCATTGTCTCCTTCTTCATTGAAGCTCTGCTTCGCTCAAGCTAATTGAGCTTTATGCCAACAGCCGATCGGTAAGCAGAAATACTCGCCTTGATCGGATGCCGTACACTCCTCGATCGAAGCTTTTACTTCGGAGGCTGTGAAAGTATATCCCTTTTGGGCACCTAGTCGAACTGCTTGGTTGGGAAAGTCTTCTTGCTCCGTAATTGATTCAAACTGCCGGTTTAACGTCGAGTCATTAGTTACCGCTTGGTAGAATTTTTCTAGACTTCTCATCATAGCACAAACCCTCTCAATAAGATGTCATCTATTATACCAAATTTTTAAAAATATGGAGCAAGTATCGCGATCGCTCAATTAAACCCGTACACTACTCGATTGAACTGCATCCTCTACCAAAGGAACCAACATTGAGGCTACCACCAAAGAAAAACCTCCTAATGCTACTACCAGCAAATGATTATTATCCAAAAAGTGAACCATTAACCAACCTAATCCCAGAGCGGCGATAATTTGCGGGATGACAATGAAGAAGTTAAAAATGCCCATATACAAACCCACATTTTTGGGTGGCAAGCAACGGGATAACATCGCATAGGGCATGGCTAAAATACTAGCCCACGCAACACCAAAACATGCCATTGGCAGTAGCATTAAATATTGATTGTGAACGAATAATAGAGAAATAATTCCACAACCACCCAATAAAAGACAAATAGAGTGAGTAGTTTGGCGAGTGATAGCTTCTGCCATTCTTGGTAACAACCAAGAAAAAAGAAAACAGGAGAAGTTATAAACACCGATACAAATTCCTGCCCATTCTATCCCATTGGTGTAAAGTTCACCCGTTTCTTCTACTGCTCCAAAAATGCTATGAGCAACGGCGGGGGGAAAGTAAAGAAAGAAGCAAAACATTCCTAACCAAGTGAAAAATTGTACATAAGCCAGTTGTTTCATAGTTTCTGGCATATTTTTAATCAGTTTAATAATACCTTGGAATACTTGTAAAAGTGACTCAGTTTCTTGCTGCCTTTGTCGATGTTGTTTTAAGTTTTCTGGAGGATACTCTTGGGTAGTAAAAACTGTCCAACAAACTGCACCTGAAAAAATTGCTGCCCCCAGATAAAAGGATAGTTTAACTTGTGGAGGGATAGCATGATCGTTGCCACTGCTTCTGATCCCGACTATATTACTTAATAACCAGGGGGTTAAGGCTGCTATTACTGCTCCGGCACCGATAAAAAAACTTTGCATCGCAAAACCTCTGGTTCTCTGTTTTCTGGGTAAAATATCAGCCAGAAAAGCGCGAAAAGGTTCGGTAGTAATATTAATCGAAGTATCTAAAATCCACAGTAATCCTGCTGCCATCCACAATGTTGAACTATTGGGCATTAAAATTAAGGCGATCGAACTTAAAACTGCCCCGACTAAAAAATAAGGTCTTCTTCTCCCTAAGGCTCCCCAAGTACGATCGCTAAAATAACCAATAATCGGCTGGGTAATTAAACCACTCACAGGGGCTGCTAACCACAAAATAGGGATTTGTTCAGGATTTGCCCCTAAATATTCGTAAATTGCGCTTATATTAGCCATTTGTAGAGTCCAACCGAACTGAATGCCAAAAAAACCTACGCTCATGTTCCATAGCTGCCAAAAGCTTAAGATTTTTTTCTGGCTTGAACTTTCTTCTATTTCCATCTACTTGCCCGTTTTATGGTAACGGATTGATTCTCTAAGCTCAGACACATTTAAGTTGCATATTTTATTAAAATAACTATCATATCATTAACTAATAGATTTAGGATAACTATTGTGACTTTTAAAATTGGCTTGTTAGGCTTAGGTACTGTAGGAACAGGTACAGCAGAAATTTTACTACAACCTTCGGGAAGACACCCCGTCGTAAAAGAAATCGAGATTAAACGGGTAGGAGTGCGATCGCTCGATAAACCCCGCCATGTAGAACTATCTCCAGAAATATTAACCACCGATCTCGAAGCCATCGTCACCGATCCTGATATTGACATTATTGTTGAACTAATGGGCGGGTTAGAACCAGCTAGATCCCTAATCCTCAAAGCGATCGCCCACGGGAAACACGTCGTTACTGCTAATAAAGCAGCGATCGCCCGCTATGGACCAGAAATTTACGCTGCAGCTAACCAAGCGAAAGTATATGTCTTACTAGAAGCCGCAGTGGGGGGAGGTATTCCCATTGTCGAACCCCTCAAACAGTCTTTAGGAGCTAACCGAGTCGATAATATTATCGGTATTGTTAATGGTACAACTAATTATATCCTCACTCAGATGACCACAGAAGGTGCTAACTTCGAGCAAGTTCTGGCCGAAGCACAAAAATTAGGCTATGCTGAGGCAGATCCGACAGCAGATGTGGATGGGTTAGATGCCGCCGATAAAATTGCCATTCTCGCTTCCCTGGCTTTTGGAGGTAAAGTTGACCGAGAGGATGTCTATTGTGAAGGGATTCGTAACATCACCTCAGCAGACATTAACTATGCCGATCGGTTAGGCTTTGTGATTAAACTATTGGCGATCGCCCATAAACTACCCAATAGTGACCCAGAATTACTACAATTAAGAGTACATCCCACTTTTGTTGCCAAATCTCACCCTCTAGCTAATATCAATGGAGTGTTCAATGCTATCTTAGTGGAAGGACAACCCTTAGGACAAGTAATGTTCTATGGCCCAGGTGCCGGTGCAGGACCCACGGCTAGTGCAGTAGTTGCTGATATTATGAATATAGTGGGAGTCCTTAAAAGTAATGGTAAAACTGAAGTCCTCGATCCTCTCTTAAGTTGTTCACCTCAACACTACTGTCAAGTAATGCCCATAGAAGAAGTATTTACTCGCTTCTATACTCGTTTCTTATGTGCTGATATTCCGGGGGTTATTGGTCATTTAGGCACGACCTTTGGTCAACATAATGTTAGTTTAGAGTCAGTAGTTCAAATTGGTTTTCAAGAAGAACTAGCAGAAATTGTGGTAGTTACTCATCATGTCAGAGAAGGTAATTTTCGGCAAGCAATTGAGGAAATCCGCAGTTTAAATGCGATTAAGCACATTCCTAGTATTATACGAGTGCTGTGAACTATCCCGCCCTCCGCTGAGATCAAATCCGGTTGAATCACTATATTTCCTAGGAGGAGAAGAGGAGGAGAAAGATTTTCTTTGATGATGGTACTATGCAAATATTAATTGTAGAAGATGAACAAGAAATAGCTCAACTAATTCATTCTTGTTTGACAAGAGAAGGCTTTAATTGTGAAGTAGTAGGAGATGGTATTCAAGCTATAGAAATGTTTCAATCTTCACAACCAGATTTAATTGTCCTCGACCTAATGTTACCTAAATTAGATGGTTTGGAGGTTTGTACTCGAATTAGACAAAAGAGTAACTTAAAAGATCCTTACATCCTCATGTTGACAGCTAAAGGAGAAGAAATAGATCGAGTAATTGGTCTTTCTACTGGTGCAGATGATTATTTAGTAAAGCCTTTTAGTCCTAGAGAATTAGTCGCTAGAGTAAGAGCTCTATTAAGACGTAGTTTGCGTCATGGAGCCAAAAATCAAGTATATCAAACTCAACATTTTAGTGTAGATCTAGATGAACATAGAGCAACTCGTCAGTTAGACAAGCACAACTCAGAAATTTTAGATTTAACCACTCTTGAATTTAATTTATTAGCAACTCTAATTAGCTATCCCGGAAGGGTGTGGAGTCGCACGCAGTTGATCGATAAACTGTGGGGAAGTGATTTTTTTGGTGATGAAAGGGTAGTTGATACTCATATTCGTCGTCTACGTAAAAAAATTGAACCTGATTCTACTCATCCTACTTTTATTAAAACTGTAGTGGGAGTGGGTTATAAATTTGAAGATGAGGCGATGACAGTTAATGTCGATAAAATGTAAATCGGTGGTAAATCATCAAATTAAAAGACAGATAAATTCAGGAATCATTAAATGTTAACTTTGTATCACTTTCTGGAAGAGTTATTAGGAGATTCACCCTACTTTGGCAGTGAGCAGCTCACCCTGGCAGATTGCGTGGCAGGGACGGTAGTTCCTTTATTACCCATAATTGGAGTATCTTTAAAGGATTATCAGGGATTGAGAAAGTCGGTAAAAAGGTTGAAACAACGAAAGAGTTGGCAGCAAACTGAACCCACTCCAGAAATGATTGATGCTTTTAGAACACAAATGAGAGATTTAATGGCTGCTCAGAAGCAATAAGGAATGAGGATTTAATTATCTATAGAATTGTAGGGTGTCCTTAGCGCGAAGCGCGTAACGCACCAAGGATTTAAGTTTTACACCTTATTTAATTCTGGTTCCTAAGTAAATTTTCAGCTCATTTTCTGGCCATGAGCTAACAACTCAGTTTTTTGCCAATCAGCAGCATGATAATCTATCTGGATAATTAGGAAAATACCAGTAATTTTACTCCAGTAACAAGTAGCAAAACCAGAACAATTTGGCGAAACCATAAAGGATTTAAGAATCTGGAGAGAAATAAACCTGCGAATAAGCCAATGAATATAGTAGGTATCGTGTAAAGAAACAGTCTCCAAACCTCTGGGGTTAAATTTCCTTGCATTAAATGGTTAATGTTAACGAAGATAACATTGATTAAGAAAAAACCACTGATATTGCTTTTAAATTGGGGGAGATTCCATCGACAACAGTTTGCATAAATTACGATGGGGGGACCTCCAGTATTATACGCTCCTGATAAAAGTCCTGATAAGAAACCTAAACCATAACCTAGTTTAACAGAACGAATCTCAGGAAGAGGAAAATTAAATAGAGAATAAAGAGAGTAACTAGTAACAATAAGTCCTAAAATCGCCAATCCAAACTGGTTATCTAAATTTTTCAAAACAAATATTCCTAGGGGAATTGCCATACTTGAAGCAATAATTAGAGGTAAAACTAATTTAAATTCAAAATTGGATTTATAATGAAGAGCTAAAGTTGTAATAGTAATTAAAGCCACTAAAGCTAGTAAAGGAGCAGCAATTTTAAGCTCGATTACTTCTACTAAAAGAGGCATAGCAATGAGTCCAAGACCAAATCCAGATAAGCTTTGTGTAAAAACCCCAAAAAAAATAATTATAGAAATTAAAACTTCATTCATACATATCACTCCCATGGGAGTTTTTCTATTTGTAGCAGTAGTTAAGATGCTTGATGATTGGCTTGATGTTAAGTTATTTTAATAAATATATACTATCATGAAGTGATTCAATCATCGCAGCGTTACATATTTGCGATATGATTTTGATTATTGATAATTTCTCAATCCTCTTCCTGCCCAGAAGTTCATAATACTGCGAGGGTTCAGAAAATACCATGGCGAAAACAATGCACATTATCCAAATCGGACTACCTAAAAGTGGAAATTTTTGGCTTTATAATATTCTTGATAATATTATTAAAGAAGCCAATTTTGAATATAAAAGTTTTATCAAAAAACAGCCTATATATGAAGTGGCAAAAACTTGGGACTTGGCTGTTAAAAAGCAGATTGATATTAATATGTTAGATATAACCAACGAAGTTCTATTTTATAGAATAGGCACAATCTTTAGATATCCTATTGATAATATAGATGATTATATTAATAATTGTACTCATATTTGGAATCATTCACAGGTCTGTAGTAAAACTTTCGAGGTCTTAGAAAAAATTGATAAGATTGTCTATATAATCAGAGATCCCAGAGACATAGCAATTTCTTGGTCTAAGTTCGTTTTTACTCCTTATATGAGAAAGTATTATCATTTTCTCACTTCTAATGAAACCGATCCAGAAACTTACTTAATGAATAATCTGAAAGTAATTATTGCTGATTGGATTAATCATGTTGGCGGCTATTTAAGTAATCAGAAATATCTAAAAAATTATATTATCTTTTATGAAAGATTATTAAAATCTTTCGATCGAGAACTAGAACAATTGTTAGAATATTTAGAAATAGAACTATCCAAAAAATCAATATCTAATATTAAAGAAAAGGTAGAATTTGATAAAATGAAGCAAGAAAATCCCCATCACGTCAGAAAAGGGGGGGCAGGCCAATGGATAGATATACTCACTGATGAGCAAAAAAAAATTGCCTTACAAATGGGAATGCCACTACTAAAGCTGTTAAATTATCCACTTGATGAACAGGTAGATATACTACCTAAATTGCCTGTAAAATTACCGGAAGAAATTAGTTTGCCTTCAGGTCGTGTTGTGCTTCTTAAACCATCTCATCACTAAGATTACAAAGTAAAAATTAATCAAACTATATGAATCAAGAAGAAAATCAAGGATATTTCGGTTGGTCTTTAGAAGAAAGAAATGCTAAAGTAATAGAAGAATTAATGCCTAAATGGCAATGGTTTTACGAAAACTATTTTCAGGTAAAAACTGATGGTTGGAAACATGTTCCTGATGGTCAAGTTTTATTGGTAGGCTCTCATAATGGCGGGCTGGCGGCACCGGATATGGTAATGATGATGTATGACTGGTTTCGTCGTTTTGGTACTCAACGTCTAGTTTATGGGTTAATGCACCCTAATGCCTGGACAGTTTATCAACCAATAGCTAAACTAGCAGCTCAAACAGGTGCCCTCAGAGCTAATCCTCGCATGGCGATCGCTGCTTTAGCCAAGGGAGCTAGCGTATTAGTTTATCCCGGTGGTGCCCAGGATGTATTTCGTCCCTATACTCATCGCGATCGCATTGAATTTATGGGCAGAAAAGGTTTCATTAAACTAGCATTAAGGCAAGGAATACCCATAGTTCCCCTCATTGCTAAAGGAGCCCATGAAACTCTCATCGTTTTAGGTGATTTTTATCAGCAAGCCAAACAACTTCATGAGTGGGGGATCTTCCCTTGGCTATTGGATCTCGATCCGCAAGTGTTTCCGATTTATTTGGGACTTCCTTGGGGTTTGGCGATCGGTCCTTTACCTAATTTTCCCTTACCTGTACCCATTCACACCAGGGTTTGTCCCCCAATTAGATTCGATAGATACGGTCAAGAGGCAGCAAGCGATCGCGCTTATGTCACTCGTTGTTATCAGCAGGTAGTAACTCAGATGCAAGAGGAGCTAGATCGATTATATGCGGAAATCTAAGTTAGGATCGCTCTGGCTGGATTAAATCCTAGAATTGTCTCAAGAGCGAATAGTTATTGCTAATGTTTAAAGCCAGTAAAAATACTGAGACTTTATCAAATATTCACATAATATTCCTAAGTTGATTCACATAATCTTTAAGTAAATGTACTTGATTTTTTTGAAAATTAACGTTACAATGGCTCCTAAATTAATAAAGAAATATAAATTAACTCCTTCCAGCAAGCAATGAAAAATTTCTTCCTGTAAGCTACATGAGAAGACACCTCTGAGTGCACTCTAATAGCCTTGGTTAGCTAGAATTATTGTGTCTATCTTCAACTAACAGAAGTTTTCTGCTCAATTTTCAACCCCCAAAACCATCACAAAAAGGGCAGTTTTATTCCCACATCTCAGTCTCCCAGTTTTCCACTTCTGTGTGAAATCATAATCTTTGTTTCTGTTTTTTTCTTTTACTCTATGAAGAGAGCTACCGAAGCAGGAAACGAGGAAAAAACTGAATTAATCTTTACCTGTCCCTTTGTGGCTCTTCTCCAATGAAGTGAACTCCCCGACTGTTTCAAGCAATGATTTTTGGTTGGCCGAACAGTAGGGAGGGTTTTGGTTTGCTATTGATGTGAGACTGCTGCTAATTAATTTCAGAATCTATCAATTCTTTTAGGCGATTTCTGGAAATGAACATACCAACGACTGATGCTTTACGCTTAGCGCTTCAGCATCCTACAACCGGGACATTGTTTTTCGGAAATCGCCTAGTAACCAGAACATTGATCTATAACCCCAATGGGTGGGGAAGAGCGCGAAGCAAAATAGAGACCTATACTGTTATACCATTTTTCTTTAAGATTAATAGACTTAATATAATCGGCAGGGGGCAGAAGGCAGAGGGCAGAAGCTAGTTTTATTAACTATTCCCTGTTCCCTATTCCCTATTCCCTTACCTAGACAAGTACCTCATTACTTTTGAAAAATGGTATTAGAACACAGAAACTTAGATTTATGGAGGTAGGTAATCGTGGTAGATGTTTTTCCTGTGGTCATCATAGGCGGAGGGCCGGCCGGCTTAACGGCAGGCTATGAGCTGCTAAAAAATGGTGTCAACTCTGCCGTACTGGAAAGAGCTGACAAGGTTGGCGGTATTTCTCGCACAGAGAAATACAAAGGCTATCGCTTTGATATTGGCGGTCATCGCTTCTTTACCAAAGTGGGGGAAGTCCGGGATATATGGATAGAGATCTTAGGCGAAGACTTGATTCAAACACCTCGATTATCGAGAATTTATTATGACGGTAAGTTTTACGACTATCCTCTCGCGCTGGTCAAAACCCTAAAGAATCTTGGCATCAAAAGGAGTGCCCTGATCCTGATGAGTTACTTAAAAGTCAAGGCAGAGAAGTTTTTACATTTACGCTCACAACCTAAAACTTTTGAGGAATGGGTAACTGACTGTTTTGGAGAGCGACTTTACAGAACATTCTTCAAGACTTATACTGAAAAAGTTTGGGGTATTCCCTGCAGCCAAATTCGAGCAGATTGGGCAGCTCAACGCATCCAAAACATGTCCCTGAAAGAAGCCGTTTTAAACGCAATCTTTGGCAGTAATAATGCCAAGAGCTTGATTAAAAAGTTTGATTACCCTCGTCTCGGTCCTGGCATGATGTGGGAGCGTTGTCAGGAAATTTTAGAAGAGAAGGGGTCTCCTGTCTACTTGCATACAGAGGTGGTCAGGCTTGAACGAGAAGGTACTCATATTACTAAAGTAGTTATTAAAAGGGGCGATCGCCTTTTTGAAATCAGAGGGGATTACTTCATCAACTCGATGCCGATCGCTGCACTGATGCATCGACTAGACCCTCTGCCTCCCGATTATGTCCTGAAAGCAGCGCGTGGTCTTAAGTACCGAGATTTTCTCATTGTATCCTTGATCGTCGACCGTGAGCACCTATTCCCCGATAACTGGCTCTATATACACTCTCCAGAATTCAAAGTAGGTCGCATCCAAAACTTCAAGAACTGGAGTCCAGAGATGGTGCCTGATGCCAGTAAAACTTGTGTAGGTATGGAGTACTTCTGCAGCCAAGGAGATAACCTCTGGGAAATGCAGGATCAAGATTTGATTAAGTTAGCCTCCCAAGAAATTATCAAGCTCAACCTGGGGGTGAAGCCAGGGGATGTAAAAGATGGCACCGTAATTCGTCAGTACAAAGCCTATCCTGTCTATGACGGTGAATATCGCCAGCACTTGCAGGTATTAGAGGACTACATCCGCACCTTCGATAACTTACAAACTGTAGGTCGTAACGGTATGCACCGTTACAACAACCAAGACCACTCGATGTTGTCGGCATTGCTGGCGGCTAAAAACATTATTGGTGAGCAGCACAATATTTGGAACATCAATGTGGAGCGCTCTTACCATGAGAACTTTACCGATGAGGAGTGGTCGCAGGTTAAGCAGCGTGCTGCCAAAAGTATATCTAACCTCAAAACTTTATCATCCGTGAATTGAGATTGATGTCATTCTATGCAATTTAGACACTGAAAGATGAGTAAGATCAAAATTGGATTAGCAGGATTTGGGCGATTCTCAGAGTTAGTATTGCTTAATATTTTTAGGCGCGCTCCTTGGGACTTAGTTGCAATTGCTGACAATTCAGAGAAACGGAGGGACTTAGCAAGTAAGCTCAGCAAAAAGTCCAAGATATTTGAAGATTATCGGGAAATAGTTTCTCTACCGGATGTAGATGCTGTCTTTATTTCATTACCAAACCATCTTCATGCAGATGCGGCTATATTAGCTTTTGCACAAAATAAGCATGTCTATCTTGAAAAACCTATTGCCATAAATGCTGTTGATGCAAAGAATGTAGTTGAAGCATGGCAGCAGTCAG
>JAAUYA010016142.1_pt1 | contig 18309 bp, 16 predicted proteins | sample 7278161 | NCBI WGS metagenome assembly JAAUYA01 (sample SAMN14350120, study PRJNA611818) | marine sediment metagenome | isolation source: surface marine sediment (3m) | place: French Polynesia: Moorea | collected 2018-08
CTTCCTTTTTGACTAACCACCTGAAAACCTGCTTTTTCCAATCTCTTTTTTACTTCTCGAAAAGGTAATGGTTTAAGCGGCACCAATGTCCACCTCTAACTTTTCTAATGTTGGTAGAATAGTTGCACAGGGTGGCTCAAAGTGCAATTCCAATGCTTCTTGTAAATTTTCTAATGCTTCTGCTTCTGTTTTTCCTTGACTGGCAATTTCTACTTCTAAACATTGAGCAACAAACCAGTCCTCTTCTTGAGAAACTCTAGCTGTAAAAATGTGTTTCATACTTACTAATTTCTGTCCTAAGAGTCATATGAAATAGTTTAACAATAGATGTTTAAGCAAAAACACTTTTTTAGGGAAATCCCCCATTAATAAATAAAATTTATTAATGACATTTTTCAATTTTTATTAATTACTAAATTGTCAATCTAATAAAAAAACAGGTTTAAATTTATGAATATTACGACTAAAAAAAATAACTTAACTGATGAAGAATTTATGGCATTATCAGAAAATATAGGTAATTATGAATTAATTAACGGAGAAGTTATTGATATGGGCAATTCAGGAATGGAGCATGGTAATATTAGTGCTTATCTATGTGGCTTAATAGAGTTATATGCTCGTCCTAAAAAATTAGGTGTTACTTGTGATTCTAGCACTGCCTTTAACTTCAAATCAGGTAATAAACGCTCTCCTGATATTTCTTTTGTTTCAAAAGAGCGTTTACAAGGAATAAAACGATTACCTAAAGGTTATTTTCAAGGCTCTCCTGATTTAGCAGTAGAAATTATTTCTCCCAATAATACATTTGAGGAATTACATCAAAAACTTGTTGAATATTTTGACAATGGTTGTCGTTTAGTTTGGGTGATTAATCCTGATGAAAAATCAGTTTTAGTCTATCATCAACCAGAGCCAGATACATTATTAAAAGTTACCGATAATTTAGATGGAGAAGACATTTTGCCAGGTTTTACCTTACCAGTAGTAGACTTGTTTATGGAGTTAGATTTTTAAATTATTAGTTATTAATTGCATCTATACCCTGCTCATAAAACCGAGGGGGAAATTCAAAATTCAAAATTAGAAATTCAAACAAAAAAAAAGACCAACTGTGAATTCATAACATGGTCTTATAATATAACTAATAACTAAAAATACGTTGTGCCTTCCTCGGTGCTTCTGTTGCAACTATGCAATCTCCTATCATCACTAGCCCCTTAGACTTAGACGCTTTTCTCCAGCAACCCAACATTGAAACCTCTCCTGCCTGGGAGTTCATCCATGGACGCGCCCAGCAAAAGCCCATGCCAACGCTGTTTCATTCCCGCCTCCAGCGCAACCTTGTTAACGCGATCAACAATCAAATCAAAGCATATGAAGCCATCCAAGAACTCAGGTGTATCGTGCCCCCGCTGTCTCCTGTACCTGACATTGCCGTGGTTAAAAATGACCGCCTCCCAGATGAAGATGGACCATTGCAAGGTTCACCGGACTGGTTAATTGAAATTCGCTCTCCCGACCAAAGCACATTAGATCTACAAAACAAAATTCTGCACTGCTTGAGCAACGGGACTCAGCTCGCCTGGCTCATCGATATTCAGCGACAGCAAATCTGGGTTTGGGAGAACCAAGAGCTACCACTGGTTTATGCCGGAACCGACACACTCCCCACCCTGGGCAAGATCTCAGACTTAACTGTGGAAGCTGTAATCGCCATGACCCAGCGGCGATAACAAGCGCGACAGTGCGATCGCCTTCGTTATGTTCCACCATCAACCATCAACCATCAACCATCAACCATCAACTATCAACTGTAGTTTGACTGATTTGATTTCTCAAAGCTTGAGATTTTTTAAGAATACTCATTCTCGCTTTATTTTTGAGTTCATTAGCTAAATACTCTTGCTGCAAAAGTTTACTACTCGATGATTCCAATTGCTCAATCTGTTGCTGTAAGTTTTTAGTGCGGCTAGTAATAACCAGGGACATATTTTTGAAAATCCTGGCCAATTCTCCAATATCATTATCTAAGACGACAGCTTTGTTTAATTTGTCCAAACTCTCCGGTGAAAATCGGTCATTATTTATATCGTCGGCAATGGCAATCATTTGTTTGAGAGGATCAGTGATCATATTAAGTATATATAAGGTAAATAATATAGATAAAATTAGTAGAATTATTCCTATACTTAGCAATGCTAGTATCCTAGTAGGTAAAGAAAATAAAGCCGTTTTGTTATGAGAGGTGATGGTCACTAAATACCATCCTAAATCATCAATTGCTTGAGAAAATACATCATCAGTCTCTAGGCTAGTTATTTGCTTTGCCGTCAGATAACTGGGGCTATCTTGATAGATAAATTTATGACCTGATTCTAATTGTTTTTTGATTTTTTCTAGGGTTAACTCTGAATCGATATTAATTTGGTGATTTTCATAATCCAGGTACTTATTATTGTCCAGGTAAATTCTATGTATAAATAGACTATTTTCACCATTACTTTTATTCTGTAGTAAACCCCTTTTTCTTACCTCTAATTCATTGAAAATAGTTTTAAGCTCATCATTTAAACTATGCTCAGAGTAAATAATCCCAATAATTTCTTGGGGATTTTTACTGCCATAAACTGGAAGAGCAAATGGTACAATCAGCTTTTCATTGTTTTGGTCGAATTTTATCTTGCCAATATAGATATTTCCTTTACCTTGATTAAAAGTAAATTTCCACCATGGTTCCTGATGCAAATCGAAATTATTTGTATGTTTAATACTTCCCACTAAACCACCATGTTTATTGGTAATGTATAGTTGATTGAAATGAGTTAGTACATCACTAGCTTTTTTTAATTCAATTGAAGATGGATTGGAGATAATTTTCTGAACTAAAGTACCATTCGGAGAGGCTAACCATTCTTTTTCTAAACTTGTTAATCTCTTGCTAATCTCTTGAGCTTTCGAGGGATATTGTCGATTTGATTTAATCAATTCATTGATGACATGAGCATTGTATGATAGAAGTTTTAGAAACTCTAAATTGACCCATAAAACCTCACCAATAGTTGTTGCTGATACTATGCTTTCTTCTGCTAAATATTGATAGTTTTCTGCTGTATTTGCTCTCTCAACTTGATAGCGAACAACAGCAATTATTCCTAGCTCTACCAATAGAGATACTAAGAAAAAAAACATAGTCATTTTTACTTTAAACGAGATTTTAGGCCCTTTTTTTAATTTGCTAAAAAAATTGAAAATCATAGTTAATATATCCCTGAGCTTTCATCGGTTTACTTGTTCTGATCATATAAACTTTGAATATGATGCCATTCCCAAGCAAAATTCAGTAAATTAATGCCCATTTCTTGAGAAGTACGTATATCTTCTCGAGAGCGCACTAAATTTTCATCTAAACCCCAAGAATCAGTTAAATTGCCGATTACTAAAACTAAATTTTGCCAATTGAAAATATCGATAAGCTGCATATTAATAACGGGGAAACTCGCAAAAAGAAAAGGAGAATTTCTAATTAAGTGATTTCTTGCTATTATGCCTTGAGAGTTAGTATTAACTGTTAATATTTGTCCAATTTTCTGACAACCTTTGACAACCTCACTGCTTTCTTGCTTGATTAAATTTTCTAGAGATTTTAACTCATTGTTAAATCGGTTCTTGAGCAAGGCTCCTTCTTCAACAGTATCACCTTTTGCCTCTAGCTCATTAATAACCTCTATCAGTTGTTGTTGCATCACCTTAAGTTTACCAATCTTAGTATTTTTAGTAACATATTCAATGAGTAAAATACTGCCAGATTGACTCCATATTTTCAGGATTTCAAGTTCGGGCCGACTGAGATTTTGTGCTTGTTGATAATCCAAATAAATTATGGAGATGTTTTCTTTTTTAGCCGGTTGAGATAAATCTTTTTTTTCAGAATAATTAGGTTTTAAATCAATGGGAATTATTTGGGAATCTGCCCACATTTGTGGATACATTCCAGGGAGGGATCGCCCTAAATTGGCAAAATTATCAGCTACTCGATCTACCCGTGAATTATCATTAACTACCTGCCCAATTCTGATTACTTTTTGCGGGCGAATACCCGCTTGACGGCGATAGCGTAAATCGAGAGCATTAGGTTCAGGATTGAGGAGATTGCTCGCATTAGTTAAATTATCTTGAGCTAAAGGATCGGAACTAGGTTGAAGCAGAATCCGACATAACTCTATTTCTGATTCAGATGGCGGATTAATTTTTTCATCAATCCGGAAAGTTTCCGTAATGATGTCTTGATGGGAATTGGTTTGTAAAGTTTCTGGATCTACATAGCTAACGATCAGATAAACGCTCAGGGGTTTTTCTCTGGCGATAGAGGCGATCCGAAAATCTAGAGGTTGGGGTACGATAATAACATTCCCTTTCGCGTCAATAGCAATGCCTGATTGAATCCTTAACCAACGAAAATCTCGATATTGAGCCGGAATATCTCTGGGTGGTTGAATCACTGATACTCCTAAGCCGGCTACAATACCAGGAGTGTGAAAGGATTGGTACAAAAGATTTTGTTTTTGACGGTGATAGCTGTGTGCTTGCTGCCAAAGTTCAGCAGTTAGTAGCAATCCATCCTTAACTGCGACGCGATTTAAAGGTTTTACTTCTAGTTCTGAGTGAAAAGAGTTTAACATGAATAATGACTAAATTCTAAGGTTCAATGTACAAATCATAGCTACAGAAGGCAGGTTTTTCTTGCTCAATTACTGAATGGATTATTTCTTCACTAACTATTTGCTCACGACCATCAAAACGCAAGTGAACGCTAAAGTAAAAAGGTTTTCCCCCTCCTAGAATACTATCATTACCTAAATGAGTTTTTCCGAAGATCAATTTTTTGTTTAAATTCTCTCTAATACTAATATGTTTAGCTTCTTCTGGTAAATGCTCATCTAATGGTAGTTGGGTAAGCAGATGTAAAAATAGGCGCAAACCCTTGCGAGTGCCACGCCAGCGATAAATTTGCATGGCATAACGAACTAAAAGGCGTTGCAGAGCAAGGGGAAGACGGGCATCGAGTTTCCAATTGACACAATAAGCGAGAAAAGGTAGCATCGCTTTCGGCGCAGTAAGCGGATCTAAATAAGCCCATTGATTACGCCAAATTTCTACATCTGGGTCGAAAGTAAGTTCCGGAACCTTGAGAAAACGCCCCAAAAAATCTATTTCTTGGTAAATTTCCGGCAGCAGTCTTAAATATCGGCTGAGGGGACGAATAAACAGGTTAAAATTAGCGGTATCTAATAATTCTTGGTTTTCATGTGGACCCTCTGTGTAGATATATAAATTCCCATGGTAGTCTAATTGTAAAGAATTATATCGCCAATAATTGCTATAGTTTTGGAGAACTTCAGGGGATTCAAAAAAATCTTCATCCACCACAAAGTAGAGAATGATTTGCCTAAATTCTCCCGCTGGTATACGAATACGCTCGGGTACAATACGACACCATTGTGGAGGAAAATCTCCTTTAACTTGCAGCTCAATTTCTAGCTCAAAATTGGCTAGATTTTTCAATCTAGCTAGCATTTGCGTAGTTATACCGGGATATAGCAACAAACTCTCTGCTTCAGGATCTATACTGCTTTGTCTAGAAGTCGCCGTCAACGAAGGAGGAAACGGAGGCGATCGCATTGAGTTTAATTCTAGGGACAAAAATTGGCTAGAACGAACTAAAGTCACAATTAATGATTAATTTCTGTTTTAATTAATATTTATTATATGAGCAGCAACACTATCAGACCAAGAACAAATTAGTCCATTAGTACCTGGATTAATCATCGCTGTAGGCGGAAAACGAGTCCATCCTTCTTTGTCGAGACGAATCTCAAATAGTTGTACTGCTCCCAAATAACGAATCTCGTCTATTTGCTGAAATAAAGGAATAATATCAGTAGGATAAACTGGTTGACCAAAAACCCAGCCGTCGCCTTCAACTCCTCCCGTGATGGGATTGAGAAATTTATAAAGCATGACCAGAATTTTATGTAAAATGTGAGCCCTAGCTTCAGGGTTTTGATATTGTGCCTCTAGAGCAATATCGGCTTGCACGCTAACTCCTACATAATTAGGTTCTTGCAATTGCATTTCAATGCCCAACAAGCGGCGTTCATCCAAAAAACTAGTTACTTTTTCGACTAGAGGAAGACTCAGGTGAAATTGGTCGGGATGAATACCCTTTGCCTGTTCAATTCCGGTTAAGTCTGGTTGTGGTACCAGCAACAGCTCTACCATCCCAGGTTTCGAGTTAGGCAGACATAGAGAACGAGCCACAGCACCAGCTCCTCCTCGAATGGCTAGAGCTTCAAAATCTTCAGGAGTAACGGCCCTATCTCTACTGCGCAACACTTTCGGCGCTTGGACAGTTAACTGTTCAATCGTTTCCGCATCAGTACCTCCTTGAGCATCACGGTAGTTGATTACCCTACTTACATAGGGAACGGCAGATTTAAGACTGTTAATTCTTCCTGCTTTTACATTTCCCTGCCAACCTCCACCAGTCCGATAGCGAGACATGACAATTCTAGAACCTCTAGGAGGAATCATACCATATTGAACACTCAAGGAAGAAGCTGGTAGAATAGGTGCTTGCTCCCGACGAGTTTGATATTGAACCCTCGCTTCCATGGCTTGCTTTAATTGTGATGGTTCTCTGACCATCGGACCAAACTGAACCACGCCAGAGAGAGAATCAATTAAATAGTGGCGATCTTCTGCCTCAGAATCTCCAAAATCACCTACTTCTTGCCATCTTTGGGGTAATCCTTCCGGAGAGATGACAGTTATGTATTCATCATCTCCTCTGGCTAAAACCGGTCTTCTCTTTAGGCTAAAAGTTTGTCCGGGAGTACCATCACTCACTCCCAATAATTCATTTTCGATAGTCTGACATTGACTAACGGGAATTGTCCCACCAATGGAACGAGCGCTAATACCGACAATTCTTGGGGATTGAGAGTAACCTGGCTGAGACAATTGGGGTGGGGTACACAGGCAACGCAACCACCTGCCATAATAATTACCAAATTGAGCGATCGCCCAAACTCTAGGCAAGTGCAGGATAATTTCCGTTCCTTGTAGGGGGTTGCCTCCTCTGGCTTCTAATTCACTAAAACTAAATCCTTGGGTATCATCATCTTCTTCTCGCAATAATACCGATTGCCAGGTAATCCCATTCCAGGCTTCCCAACGGCGAGGAGGGCGATAGGGATTGATGCCTGTGGGGGTTGCTTGTTGCCCTTTCACGGTCAAGGCTATCACGTTACCATCCAGGGGTGCTGTTTCCTCAAATACCAAATAGAAACAATTCCCTGCTTCCGGTTGTTCGGCAAATAAGGCTAGTTCTGAACCCGACCATTCCTGATTTTGTTTACTCCAAAAATTGAGCAGGCGATCGCGTAAAACTTGGGGTCTGGTTTCAGCTATCTCAGCTCCTAAAAGATGTTTAATTTCTGGGTTGCCAATTTTTAATGGTTCATCTGTACTAAAAATAATTTCTGTTTCTGTGGTTGCCCGCAGCGTGCCCGCTTCCACTCCTCTGGGAATAGTATATGTATCGCGTAAATCCGAAACCAAGTAAAAAGTTAACTCTGTTTGAGCAGGGCGGGGAGGTTTTAGGCGCATCCCCAGCATTTCTAAGAGGGTAATATAGTTGCGACGCGGCACTTGGTTCAAGCGCATCAGCATTTGGTCAGTTAACCAAGCAAATAACTCTAATAAAGTTATACCGGGGTCACTAGGATTATAGTTAGTCCACTCGGGGCAATAACGAGGCAGTCTTAAAATACATTCTTGTAGCAAGTCCTCGTAAGTGCGATCGTCTAGGTTAGATTTGGGTAAATTGGGTAAGAATTCAAAAGCCATTGTTCATTAGTTGATGGTTGATGGTTGATGGTTGATGGTTGATGGTTGATTGCTCATAAATAAGTGGGTGGACAAAATTAAAGGCAAGTGGAAGAAAGACACTTGGTTGTCAAACTGAGAGTCTAATAAAGATAGAATAAAGTTAGAGCTTTTAGATACTTTAAAATCATTCTGTTTTCCTTTGCATCACAATTAAGCATCATTTGATTCAATCAGTTTTTATTGAACTTTTAAAGGACTAAGATTATGATTATAACCAAAAAATACATTCAACTCCTCCAAGAATTTCCTCCCCGTCCTGTTGTTAGTAAAGCTGATTTTGAAGCTACTCAATCTGTTATTAACAAATTACTAGACAAACCAAAACTTACCCCAGAAGAAGAAGATTACTTGGATGTTTTAGGAACATTAGTTTATGATTACGAACAACAACAAGAAGACCTTATTCCTGATATTTATGGGATAGAAATGTTAAAAGCACTAATCCAAGAACATAATCTAAGACAAAAAGATCTTGTTGGTATTTTTAAAACCGAGTCTATTGTTTCTGATGTCTTAAATGGTAAACGCCAACTTACTAATCGCCACATTCAGGAATTAGCAGAGTTTTTTCATTTATCACCTGCTGTTTTTTTTCCAACTAAATCCTCAAATCATTCAGTATCTGTTTAAAACAAATTGTTAAATTATGATTGCAACTTGAGCTCTTCTCCTTCTTGCTTCAAATAAAAGGGATAAATCATACTTCTTTTGTCGTAAGTACCTCTAACCCGATAATTGATTAAGATATCTACCCTACCTTGCCTATATTTCGGGTTAGTAACTACTTCATCAACTATAATTCTAGGTTCCCACTGATCTAATGCTTCCTGAACATAAATTTTCATTAGCATTAGAGTTTCTAAATTTAAAGGTGCAAAAGCTAATTCATGAATGCGACAGCCAAAATTCGGACGGTAGAGACGTTCTCCTATTTCAGTTAAGAGAATTAGAAGGATTGATTCTTGAATATTTTGGAACCCAGAACTAAGTTGAAGATTGCCTTGTCGACTAATTCTTATTGGGAAAGAAACCCCTCGTCCTAAATACTCTTTTCCCTGTCTTAGTTTTGCCAGATTAACCATAATTAATTCTCATTTTACTATTAAATTTAGATTGTTATATATTCAATAAAATAATAATATAGCAGTTTTCACTCCTCATGAGGTACACCCAATCAACTATCAACTATCAACAAAAACTAGGATATATAAATGTATTTCATAAGTATGAGAACAGCTATAGTTACTTATTGATTAATTAATTCACTAATTTTTTGGAGCCAAATTAAGCGTTCTTGATGTTCTAAATTAAGTATTTCTTCTCTTGACCAATTAAAATATAAGGCAATGGTTGCTGCTTCTCGGTATAATTCTTCTAGAGAATAACCTAGTACTTTCCCGATAAAGATATAGCGGCTTGAGGAGGATTCAATGAATTGTAGAAGTCAATTAGGTAGTTTAAATCGGGTATAAATAAATTTTCTAGCATTTCTGGAGCCAGGAAATCTAATTTACCTAATTTCAAAATTGTTCTTGATAATAGAATTAAAATGCCATAACCAGAATCATTTTCAGTAAGGATATCTTTTTGACAGCACAATTCATCTAGGCCAGTGGTAGCTCTAATTATTCCTTCCTGATGGAGATTTCCTTGGCGATCGAGCAATCCTATTGGTAATTTAAAGCTCAACTTTGTTACACAAATATTTGATAATTGTCTTGATTCCATCCTCAATTATTAAGTAAAGTTTGATTATTTTAAGATGTAGATTCTTCTTCTAATAGTCCATTAATTTCCCGGTAAAAGTTTTGTAAATATTCTAGATCGCGAGCAAACAGATTTTCAATGACCACAGGAGAGATATCAGGTAAATCACCTAATTTGGTGATCACGCGAGCCAATATAATTACGGTAGCATAAGCAGGGTTGGCTTGTACTCTGGGATCTCGCATCGGTACAATTTCATCAATAGCTCTAGATAAGCGCATAATTCCCTTACGGTGTAAGTTACCTTGCTCATCTAAGTAACCTTTAGGAAGAAGAAACTCAAATTCAGTTTGAATCATTGTTATAACTAACTTTTTTAGGTAGCAAAGACCTATTGCCATGCTGCTCGGTTAAGAAAATACGATGTTACTTGAGGTAAGGCAGTCCTTATGAAAAGCATTTTTAAATTCTGTTCACGGAGCGCAGCGTAGTGTACGAGCGCAGCGAACTTTCTGAATTCTGAATTCTGAATTCTGAATTCTGAATTCCCCTCAAAGTCAGCATTTTTGAGCTCTTTCCGAGCGGTACTGAGATCTATTGTACCCGTTCAAAGCGCTGACAAGCTAACTCTAGTTCCTCAAAGGCTAACTCCGTACCAGAAACAGTGAAATCTACTAAAGTATAACTTACCGGCCAAGCTTGAAAGAAATTGATTCTGGCTCCAACTTGAGCATTTTGTTTATAAATTGTTAAAGAGCCATCTCGATATTGTTGAGCCCAATTGCGATTTTGTACATCATAAATCCATTCCCAAAGGACTTTAGAAGCATTTAAACCTCGTTTGAGACTGATATTATCAACTTTGTAATTTCCTGGTATTTTCGTGGGAATTACCTCTCCAATGGTTTTACCACTAATTTTTTGAGGAAAAACCTCCGCAAACTCAATCAGATCTTGAGAGTATTTAAAGCCTTTGCATTCCATAAAGAAAGCGTCAGCCTCATTACTCCCCTCTAATTTTAACTCTACATAAAAACGGGACTGAGTGAGAATTTCTGGGATGGTGAGTGATGAGGAATTACTTAATTCATTTTGCCGTGAGCTTTTCCTTCTATTGGCAAGATTTTTATTGGCAAGATTTCTATATTTAAAAATACTTCTCGAGAACATGATAAGCTTTAAGATCAAAAAAAATAAGACCAGAACAGAGTTTTGGTGCGTTGCCAACGCACCCTACATAAATCACTTAATGAGGAAATTATTCTGAATAATTTACTTCCAAATCTCGGATAATTCCGGCGTGCATAATTTCAATGGTTTCTTTAAATAAATCGGTACTTTCGGCAGAAAGCTGTGTGGAAGTATATTTAACTGGTAAAGCATTCCTTATATTGAATCTTGCTCCTTCTTGAGTAGTATCTTGACGATAAAACACTAAAGAAGCAGAAGAACGTTTTTCCCAAGCTTGAGTGGCACCGCCCATATAAGCTTTTGGGTTAGCAGCCATATACCAATTTAAGAGAGTGTCATTTTCTGCCATGGTCACAAATTCCAGAGTTAAATTCTCGTAGGTTACTCCTGATGGGGTGTGTTGCGTTCTAGTAACAGCACCTCTGGTAACACCAAGAGGTTGACCTTGACCTGCTACATCAATAGTAATACTTAAACCACTAACTTTACTAATCAGTAGTTCCTCTTCCGCACTTGGTCCAAATTGAAAGTAGAAACGAGAGCTAGTTAAATACTCAACTGTAAAATTCTCTGCTCTGTTAACGTCAAAAGCTGATTCACCCATTTTATTTACTTATCCTCCTAGTTGTAATTAAGAAGCAGCCCGCTGATTGCCCAAATCACCAAAACCAGTAACTTTCTCAATATATTCTGCCGTAATTTCGTATGTCTCGACCGCTAGAGCATCTCCGGTGACATCACCATCAGCAAGTGAATATTTACTAATCCAGGCATCTTGAAGATCCCATCTTAAACGCTCGTCTCCACTGGGATCGTAAAGACTAATCCCGCCACTGAGGCGATTTTCTTCCCAAGCTGCTTCACCGCCGTCACTGGCAGGAAGACAACTTTGAAACCACTCGTAAAGTTTATAGCTAGCACTGTTAGTATCACCGCTTAAATGTACTTCAATAGTAATTGTCGGATTTGTCTCATATCCACCGATAGTAGTTTGGCGATAGGTACGTCCTCCTTGACCGGAAGATAGGGGTTTCTGGGCACCTGTCCCTTTACCTTCAAAAGACACTTGAGTTACGCTTTTAATGGGTAAATCTGTTAGGTCTCTCCCATCAAAGGTGAGATAATAACTAGAAGCGCCAACAGTCCTTAATTCAGCCATAATATATTTTTGTCCTTTAAATTTAAATATTTTACGCTAATTTTCTGGTAGATCCTCACTTAATGAAAATCAGAGGTATTGTAGAGAGGTAATATAGATAATTATTAACTCTCTACATAGGTTGTCGTTTTAAGCAGCTTCACCGCCTTGAGGCAATTCACCCATGCCCATTTCCTCTTCAGAACCAGGACTCATTTGCATCACACGGAAAACCACAAATTCTGCTGGGCGAACGGGGCTGATGCCGACTTCTACAAATAAGCGACCGTCCATCACGCTTTCTGGTGGGTTAAGTTCAGCATCACATTTGATATAAAAAGCTTCACTGGTAGTGGCTCCTACTAAAGCACCATTACGCCATAATTCAGTCAGGAAGTTCCCCACTACTCGACGAACTCTTGCCCACAAATCTTGGTCATTGGGTTCAAAAACTACCCACTGAGTACCCAACTCAATAGATTTCTCAATGTAGCTAATGAGACGGCGGACGTTGATATAACGCCATTCTAAGTCATTAGATTCAGCTAACGTTCGTGCACCCCAAATACGAATTCCCCGACCTGGAAAAGAACGAATGCAGTTAATTCCCAATGGATTTAACATTTCTTGTTCCCGGAAATTACAGTTATAAGTCAATCCCATGATTCCTCTAGGAACTTCATTAGCGGGTGCTTTATGAATACCTCTGGTAGCATCAGTTCTGGCCCATACTCCCATAATATGACCAGAAGGAGGCACGGCAATAGGGCGACCGCCATTACGAGGATTAGGAGCTAAAACCCAAGGATAGTATAAAGCAGCAAAACTAGAACGACGATTGAACTCACGGCTAAGCCATTGAACGGCATCGTGAGGACGGAGTTTATCGGGAGGTATATCTAAAACTACCATGCGGTTAGGCGGGTTAGGAACATCTCCGGATGCTGCTCCCTCGCACATACTGATCATGATGTCCATAATGCCATGAAGTTGATCGATATCAATCAATCCTGCTTCATAAGCTTTCATTATGTCAGGGCAAGAAATCATGGTAATGTCATCTACTTCAAATAGACCTCTTACACCTGTGCGCTCATCCCTAATTCCTTCCAAATTTACGGTAAATTCTTCGGGAGTAGAAACTGTTACCGGAGGGCTAACCTCGTAAATACCATTACTAGGTCTTCTGGCTAGGGAACTGCCCACTGAGGATGTATTGGTGACCTGAATATAATCAGAATCTTCTAGGGCAGTCACTACATAATCTGCTACCTCAGTATCTGCATCAGGATTCATGGTCAAATGCTCATAACGCTCAAGCAACTGCCTTCCCTGTCTGACTTCCACATCGAAATATTCTCCAGTATTGGGGGCGATAGTAATTACCCCTTCTTCGTCTTCTGACTGGACTTTAGGTACTCCTTCCCGAATCCTAACCGTAATGGGTTCAGGTGGCAGAAAACCATTGATATTGGGATTAAAGGTTAAACTACTACTAGCCCTACTTCTACTAGCGCTAGTTCCTGAAGCAGGAGTTTCACTTGTGTCTGAGGCATTTTTTAAAGTAAACTTAAGGGAAGGCCTTCTTCCTCGGGAAAGAACATTTGTCCCTACGTCGGCTGAGGTTTCTTCAGTTCCTGGTAATTGAGTACCGATGCTGGTGATCCAACATCTTCCTCCCCCGTTAAGAAACCAACCATAGACAGAAAAGGGCAAATAGGCTCCAAAGTTAGTGAAACCATCCGAACCCGGACGGGCAAATTTTTCTAAGTATTCATTCCAAGTATTTACTGGCGTGGGTTGAAACAGTGTGGCACCACCACGCACATCTTCTGTAAAACCAACAAAACCGGCTACAGAAGTCGCTAGACCTTGTAAAGAACGACTAGCCTGACTTATTTCCTCGATATAGACGCCTGGAGCTGCATAATCTACTCTAGCCATAATTTTTCCTAGATATTGGTTTTAAAAACCCTACTTTTTATTATGTTAGTTCTACCACCTTTTTATTTTTTTCGTTATTAGACTTTGGTATAATTTTTTTTGTGCAATTGAACAGGAGGAACTAATTTGCTATCTAGTTTATTCCAACTAGAAGATGCTCTGGCAATCATTATGGAAAACTTGCGGGATGTTCTAGATTTACTAGTAATTATTATTACTTATTATCAATCAGATAAAAAAGAAGTAGTAACTTATATAGCTCCTGATTTACCTAATAATGAGAGAACTACTCTATCTTATTTATCTTCGGAAAGATGGTATCATAGTAATATTCCTGAAGGGGAAATAATCTTGTTAGAAGTTCCCAGTATTTCGGTTGCTTACGGCTATATTTTTCCTCAAATAGACCAAAAATTAGAACATTTACTAATTCTTAGGAAAAGCAAACTTACGGAAGAAGAAACTAAATATTTTACTCGACAAGTTCAGCTAGTTCATATTTATTTAGATATAGCTCAAGCTTATTGGCAAAAAAGTGAGCAATTAGAAATGCTTGAGGAAACTATGCAAGTTTGTGAACATCAACTGCGTCATTCTCTTAGTTCGATTAATTTATTTGCTGAAAATCTTTATTTAGGTTTATCCCAACACCCTCTCCAAGAACAAGCAGAGTTAATCAAATCTAATTCGGTCAATATTCAAACATATTTAGACAAAATATTATTGCAAATTAATCAATATAAACCTCAATTACAATCAGAAGATATCCGAGCAATTGTGATGGAAAGCTGGCGACAGATTAGTGCTATTTGTCAAGAAAAAAAACTTCAACTTAGATTAAGTACAGAGGGAATATTAGTATTTGTAGATCCTTGGCAAATTAAACAAGTTGTTGATAATATTTTGATTAATGCGATTCATTTTAGTCCTGTAGGTGCCACCATAACTTGCCAGTGGCATCTTTTACACAGAGAAATTCTTGTTGAAATTATAGACCAAGGTCAAGGGTTTTCTCCAGCAGCCCTAGAAAAAGCCTTTTTACCTTGCTTTTCCCAGAGACAGGGAGGCAAAGGTTTAGGATTGGCGATCGCCAAGAAAATTATCCAAGAACATCATGGCAAAATTTGGGTAGAAAATTTACCTTCTCAAGGAGCAAAAGTCTGTTTTACTCTGCCACGCTATCTAAATTTTAATGTGAAGCAAGGTTATGAGTAAGGAGGCATTGGTGTCAACTTGAGCCGGAAATAGTTTAGGCCATTGGTGTCAACTTAAGCAAGAAACAGCTTGCTGGTTTGGTTTGACAGCCCGCCTTGAAATCAATTTCAAGGCTAATAGCCCAAGTCCATGTTTTTTGGACTAACTTTTTAGATTTCAGCTCAGTCATCTTTAGATGACTTCTGCTATTAGCAAGGAACTTGAGTTCCTTGGGGGTTAAAGGTTTGACCGTTAAGTTGACACCAATGAGTTTAGGCACCCCCCTACACTGGTGTCAACTTAAGCAGAAAAAGGCTCACGCTCCTGAGGCTTACACCCCACCCCGAAATCAATTTCGGGGCTAATAGGTTACGTTCAATGAATTGAACTAGAAGATTTACCATCAATATCAGTTATCTTTAGATAACGTTTTCTATTAGCCTTGTCAATTTATTGCAAGGCGGGCCAATGGTTTCACCGTGTTTGTTGACACCAATCCCCCCTAGCCCCCAATTCTGAGGGGAATTAAATGTAAAGTTACATTGCATCATGCAACAATTGCGATCTGAGGAAAGGTTACAATAGCACTAAAAAGAAATAATTGCTAGTTCAGGGCTAATGGCAAAGGAAATTTTTCTGGCTCGCACCGAAGAACAGGAAAGGTTTAAACAGGTTTTGAAAAAGGTTTGGAAAACGCACCATAAAAACCTGATACAAATACTGCAAACTCCCTTATTCTCCTCAAAACCAGTAGAAAAAGACCAGCCGTTCATTCTGCTATTTTACGGCGAAGGAGGTATGGGAAAGACTCGTCTGCTCCGCCGCCTAGAGGAGATCGCCAAGAAGGAATCTTCATTTAGGGATAAGTTCAATATCCTGTTCTTGGACTGGGAGGACAAGCAATACCGCTATCAAGAGTTGCAGATCGGTCACGATAACATTCAGCCAGAGACGATGTTGAGAGTGCTACACGAGGCACTGGATGCAAATAAAGGTTGGAGCAAATCCTTTGACGAGTACCGTAAGCTAGTCAAGCAGTTGAAAAACACTGAAAACAAAGTTAATCAGCAACTAAAGAAGCCTGAAGTTAACAAAGAAATTCAAGAGATAGTGGTTAAATGGGGGGTAGAAGGCATTGCCTGGATAATTCGCCAAATCCCTGGGAACAGTATCGTGCCTGATAAGCAACTCAAGCCTTTACTCAATACAGGAATTAAGTTGAGTGCAGAAGGATTATATCAAGTACGTCATTTTGTGCAAGCAGCCCTGACACCAGAAGAGTATCAAATTTATGCTCAGCCTCAAGAGCAACTGGCAAAAGCTTTGGGTAAGGGAATAGCAAATATAGCTAAAGGGAAGCCGCTAGTTATATTTCTGGATACATACGAAATAGTCGATCGCCCAGAATGTGACTATACCCTACGCAGTCTTATTCGGCACAGTAGCAATCGAGTGGTGTGGGTTATTGCTGGAAGAAGCAATCTAGCTGATAGTGGCAGGCGAGGGAGCTTCTATTTTAAAGGTTACAAGGGAGATTTTCCCGAAGAGTCGATTTATGCTAAACTGCTGAGCGAATTTGGCGATCGCGAAATTGAGAATTATTTTAAGAAACTGGTGCCAGAACGTCCCCTCAGCTCACGGGAAATAGAAGACATCGCTCACTTCAGTCTCGGCATTCCCTTTGTGATTGATCAGGTGGCAGCTATGTGGAAGAAGGGTAAGCCGCTAGATGAAATTGTCGCCCCCGTGACGGTCGTTGAGGGGGAAACTACTCCTCGCCAACAGGTTATTAAAGAAACCTGTGAACGGTTTCTACTGCATTGCTTCAGCGCCAAGGAAAGGGAGCGGGATTTACGGGCAGTTTATGCTTTAGCAATGATGCGTCGTCCCGATGTAGAGTTATTGAAAGCAATGCTGGATGTTACTGACTTGGAGCAAGAGTTGCAGTCTCTGCGAGAGCGCTACTCGTTTATCTGGGTAGAAAGAGTGCGCTTGGATGAAAAATTAGCCCAGTTTTTGCGAGAATATCTGTTAGCTCCGATCAGGCGCGATAATCCAATATCTCACCAGTTGAACGAACAGGCGATCGCTTGGCTAGAATTACGACTGGAAGAGCTAACCAAAGACATTACCGATACTGCAGAACAACTTCAGCAAGAGCGTATTGCTGAAACTATTGCCGACTTGGTTTACCATCAATTCTGGCAAGAGGAAGAAAAAGGCTGGTGCTATTTAGTGCCGAGATTTGTGGAAGGATGGCAGTATGAGAAAACTTGGACGCGCAGTTTGCTTGAAGTTGTGGAGACTTTTTCTCATACTTTGAGTGAAGAAGGGCAGCTTCGCTTGAGGCTGTTTTTGAGAGGTATAGACTATTTCACCTATCCCGAGGATATTAGCCAACTGCTAAAAGAAATAGAAAAATTAACCAAGCGCAAGTGGCTCGAAGGGGAAGGAGAAGAAGAACGCAGGGCGATTTTGCAGTTGCAGAAAGGAAAATTGCTCTACAGCCAGGAGAAGTATAAGGAGGCGCTGGAAGTTTACCTGGAGAGCGACAGGCAAATCCCTGATGGTGCATTGCAGTTAAAGAAAGATTTGGCAGATGCTTTTCGGGAAGTGGGATGGAAATTTGCACTGGAGAGAAGCTCTGCTATCCCATCTTTAGAAGCAGAAGAAGCATTCTCAAAAGCTGTAGCTGGCAACAAAGAGGATGGAAAGAATTGGATAGGATTGGGAGTAGCTCAGTACGGGTTACGCCGATTAGAAGAAGCAGTAGAAAGTATTGCCAAAGGCATCGAATTAGGGGAAGAGGAAAGCTATGCCTACAACAGTTTGGGCAATGTCTATAACGACCAGGGCCAATTAGAAGAAGCGATCGCCTCCTATGAACGCGCTATCGAACTCGACCCCAAATTTGCTTACCCCCACAACGGCTTGGGCAATGTCTATAACGACCAGGGCCAATTAGAAAAAGCGATCGCCTCCTATAAGCGCGCCATCGAACTGACCCCCCAATTTGCCTCCCCTCACAACGGTTTGGGCTCTGTCTATGAAGACCAGGACCAATTAGAAGCAGCGATCGCCTCCTATGAGCGCGCTATCGAACTCGACCCTCAATTTGCATTGGCGATCGCCAATCGTGGTGAAACCTATCTGATACTAAAACGTTACAAGGATGCTCTTGC
>JAAUYA010015617.1_pt1 | contig 18247 bp, 17 predicted proteins | sample 7278161 | NCBI WGS metagenome assembly JAAUYA01 (sample SAMN14350120, study PRJNA611818) | marine sediment metagenome | isolation source: surface marine sediment (3m) | place: French Polynesia: Moorea | collected 2018-08
CGTTAAATATCAAGCCTAAAGTAGTAGTAAAATCATCTAAATAAAAAGCTATTTTATCTCTTGACAATAACATAATTAGTTTAAAAAATCAGGACGTACTTGTTGAGTAGATTGAAGTATTTTCTTTAAATTATGCCAATTTTCTTGCTTGATTTGGGTAATAATTTTATCTAGACTTTGACTATATTGCTCTAAAGAAGATAATAATTGTTGGCGGTTATATTTTGCCATCATTAGCCCTAATTCAACATTACCACCTCCAACCCGACTGGTATCGCGAAATCCCGAACTAGCTAAATTTTTCGCTAAATTTAAAACTTCTCTTTCCTCCTGGTTTATACAAGCCTCAATCAGAGCAGCACTTACCATCACAGGTAAATGAGAAATCCAAGCTACTGCGGCATCGTGAATTTCTGGAGAGCAAGTATAAATATTACTACCTAGCAGTTGCCCGATTTGCTCCACCTGTTTTACTGCGTCTGGAGATGTGGATGTGGTGGGAGTTAACACATAAGCTGCTTGTTGGAATAAATTTGTTTGCGCTGCTTCGACACCTTGTTGTGCGGTTCCCGCCATAGGATGTCCACCAACAAAATTAGGCCATAATGTGGAACAAGCTTCCACTATAGGGACTTTAACTGAACCGACATCAGTGACCACGGTTTGGGAGTTTAGGTAGGGGAGCATTGCTTCCAGAGTAGGTGCGATCGCCGCTAGGGGAGTACAAATAAAAACTATTTCTGTGTCTGTAAGGATGGATAATTCCGTACTAGCCTTATCTACTACACCTTGTATTAAAGCTGTATCACAGGTAGTTTGGCGGCGAGAAACCCCTACTACTTCTATACCTTGTACTCTAAAATCTAATCCTAGAGAACCACCAATTAAACCTAAACCGACAATTCCTATTTTCGTCAATTCTCCCCCTCTGCTTGTCTATCTTCAGTATTTGACCCTGTGTGCAACTTTTTTCAAACCTAAGTTTAGGTATTTTAACGGAGGTATTTTACACAAAACTCCCTACAATTGTGATTGTATCGTAGAAAGTTGCACATCGCGTTATTTGATGTTTATGGGAGTATTCTAATCTCTAGGTAATATTGTGCCGCAATGTGGACGACGATGCCACCGTTCGGATAATTCTTTAGCTATTCCTCCTCTGATTATCTTGTAAGATCGAAATAAGATAGGTTTATTTCTCCTCTTGGTTAGCTGTAAACCTGTAAGGAGAGACAAAGATGAGTAAATAAAACTTTTGTAATCTAGATATTAATGTAAGCGTTAAAACGCGCTTCTTTATTGACCATTAGATCTATGAAAATCGAAGACCTTTCACTTTTACCATACAAACTGCCTGGATATGTAGAAAGAAAAATTGCTGCTGGAAGCCTTTTCATAAATCCTTTAATCTATGGCATTCCTTTAGATGACGGAACACAAGTAGAGCAATTCTTTGCCCATCAAGGAGATGGAATTAAAAAGGGAGATTATGTTTTATTCTGGTGGAAAAATGTTGGGAAAAGAGGATATGACTTTGTAAAAAAACAACCTGGTTTACCTCAAGCCATGGAAGTTGAAGTAGTTAACCAGAATGAAGCTAAACAAATCGCTGACAAAATTCGAGAACGGCTTGCTAATGAATTACGCCAAAGTTTAGAAGAACAAAAGTGTCAACTAGAGAGAGAAAAAGAAAAGCTTGAAGAAACCATAGCAGAATTAGCTAAAAAACGAACAGAGCAAAGAGAAAAAGAACTTGGCTATTTAGCAGAAGAACTAGAGAAAATAAAGCAAGATATAGAAAAAGAATTTGAAAGATTAGCTAACAGAGAAGCTGAGCTTAAGGATCTTGATAATGAGATTAAAAAAACACAAGAAGAAACCCAAGCTATTTGGAAAAGTTTAGAACCTTATCGTATACTTATCCCCCCTTTAGTTTCTCCTTCTCCTCAAAAGCCAGAACCAGAAATATTTCCAGATGATTTAGGTAATCAATGGAATCAAATGTTATCTAGCACCGGATTAATTATTCCCGAATATGTTGCTAATAGTTATCTATTAGCATTGCTAAGTGCATTTTATTCCGGAGGATTAATACTTCTCAATGGACCTGTAGGAGTAGGAAAAACCAGTATTATCGAAAAATCAGCAATATTGTTAGGAGGCAAAAGCCAAATTATTCCTGTTCGTCCAGCATGGATAGATCCTTCAGATTTATTAGGATTTTTTGATCCTTTGAGTAAAACTTTTCGTCCGTCATCCTTTTTAACAGCTTTAAAAGAAGCCAAGCAACATTCAGATCGGCTTTATTTAGTTTGTCTTGATGAACTTAATCTGGCTAAGATAGAAAATTATGGTGCTGATTTACTCTCATCATTAGAGTATTCTCGAAACTCAAAACAAGAAAGGGGACTATTATTATACTCTTCTGATATAGAAAGAGAACTTTGGGAAGAAGCAAAATCTCTAACTCTAAAAGAAGGCGATTTGTTAGATGGAGAAAAACAGCGAAGATTAAGTAATTTGCAAAATCTTCTCCGCAATTATCGATCTAATTTTGATATTCCCAAGAACTTGGTTTTGTTAGGTACTCTCAATGCTGACGAAACAACCTATGATTTAAGTCCAAAAGTTATCGATCGTTCGTTGGTGATAACTTATCCATCAGCAGACTTAAACAACTTGAACGCATTCTCTAACCTAACAAATGATAACTATAAACTGGTAGCTAAACAACTATCTATTGCGGCTATTTTAGGCAAAGTTGATTATTTCTATGAAAGTTTTAATGATATATTTAATGATATAAGCGATTCTTACCAAACAGTGTTAGAAAAAATAGCACACTGGAACAAAGACTATTTGGAAGATTTAGGTATAAAACTAGGATATAGAATCAAGCGAGATTTAAGGGTATTTATTTCTGTTTGTTGTTCTTTAGGTTTTAGCAATTCTAATGATATCATAGGAAACTTTTTATTTTTGAAAATATTGCCAAGAATATCTTTTTTTAAGGATGGAGAAAAAGAAAGATTATGTCATCAATGGTTGGCAGAAATTGAAGAGTCTTATCAAAGATTTGGTGATACTAACATTATAAAAAATCTTAAACAACAACTAGATAATACTAGAAGGCGCAATGTTAGTTACTGGGGATAAAATATGAATTATCCAAGATTTTATTTCGCTGATTCAAGAGGTGAACTACCTTGGGAAGATGGGATGCAGCATACTCGTCAGTATAATGGACGTTGGTATGTTCAAATAGATACTCCCTGGGATGGAGGGGTTGCCTTAAAAGGAGAAGTTATAATTCCACTGATAAAAACTTTAGATAATAGATGGGAACTTCCCCAAAGAAATAAACAAGAGCAAGAAATTAGTCGAGCAGTAGCCTCTAGATCGGGAGAAATAACAGCTATACTGGTTGATAATTTAGATAAACCCTTAGATGATAGTCCCCAAGTTACTTTACTGGTTAAACCTACAGGAATAACAGAAGAAGAACTCAAACAATTAACTTTCGATATAGGACTATTAGCACTCTCAACATCTAGCTGTGTTAACAATCAATTACAAGCTCCTTTGGATGAGAATTCAGGTAACGAAACATTACGAGTACGGTGGTTTTACGGTAGAGGATTAATACTGAGTGCCAATGCCCTATTGAAATTAGCCTCCATAGTTCAAGATAACTGGACAGCAATAGAAAAAAGACCTTTAAGAAGTTTTGTTAAAACTTTGGGTTTAGTCAATATACAAAGATTACAAAGCTCACCACAACTATTAATAAAAGCAAAATTAGAGCCTTTTAGGCAACAAGCACTAGGTTTAACTCAAGTTGAATCTATTGAATGTGTTGAAAATGAATTCTTATGTTATGTACTTGATGTTTATCTAATAGAATTAGCTCAAGGATTAGCTAAATCTCTAGAACAATTAAATATTGATGACACTTTGATTCCAGCTTTTAGTAATTCTAAGTTTCCTAGCGTATCAGAATTTTTAAAGAATTCTATATCAAAAGCAAAGGATTACAATAAACAGAAAAATCAAGAAAGACAAAATATTGCTCAAAGAGTTTCTAGGCTGAAAGATTGTATAGATTGGGCCAAAAATGCTCGTCATAGTTCATTTATTAAAAATGTTAGCACTCCAGATGAACCATACTTATTATCTCAAAGATTAAGTGGTTCACCCTCTTATGGTCCAGTTTTTGAAGAATATATGAATTGCGAACTAAATCATCTATCAAACATTAAAAAAGTTTTATCCTTATTTAGAATTCTCTATAAAGGACTAGTTCGCTCAACTTGGGAATTGTATGAAATTTGGTGTTTTACACAAATATATAGTGCTTTTGTGACTAACTTAAATTTGCGTCCAGTATCAAATAATTCAAATCTTTTTGAAGCTATACAAATTAAACAAGGAGAGCTAAGAATACCGACCAATAGGGAATTTAAACTTGAGGGTTTTCTTGATGATGGTAGCAATTTTAATGTTTCCTTATGGTATCAACCAGAGGAATATTCTAATTCTAATCTTAAGCGCATTCCCGATATTAAAGTAAATATATCTAGTAAAGATCATATCCAAACATATTATTTTGATGCTAAATATCGTAATTATAAAAGACAAGGAGTGAGACAATTTGTTGAGGATGTTTTAGAAGTTGCTAAAAATAAATATTTAGCTTTGGGAGCGATAGCTAGTTTCATATTACATACAGATTCAAATATAAACTATTGGGGAGAAGTCCCTATTAATAGAATATTGTCAGAGAAATTTGGATGTACTCTTCTAGACAACGGAAATGAATATATTAGTCATAGATATGGAGCGGTTAACCTAAAACCAAGTATCGATGTAGATAGACAACTTAATAAGTTAATAAAATTAATGTTTCAGTATCATGGTTCTTTTGGTACAATCTGTCTATCTTGTCAACATAAACTCAATTTAGATCGAGAAGTACAAACTAACTGGATACCCACTATTATTAGTGAGGCTGAACTAACCAGACGTATTATCTCAGGACATTCGCGTTCTGGTAATAGTGCGGCACTATATTGTTCTTGTTCTCAATGTGGCGAATTCTGGGTAATACAACATTGCTATCAAAATCATCATCGAATCCTTAAATTTAGTAATTGTTTTCATAGACATTCAGATCATCCTGAACATCAAGGTAAGTGGATGTATATTTGTCCTGTTTGTGGTAGCGATCCTTCTGCAAGTGAACTTGGGGGTAATCCAGTGATAAGTTGATATCAGTTGATAAAAGTGAGTTCGATGGGAATGCTCAAAGTCAGTATTTGGTATAAATTACCGAGTAGTAGTAAGATTAAAAGGTTATTTTGATTGTATAACTGACGGTAAAGACCTGCGATTATCGCGCTTGTTGAGCCAGGATTATTTTTGAAAAATAGTGTCTGGAGATGTCTATATCATTACACGACCAAAAATTCTAGGGAGAACAAAATGGATTCTAAAACCATTGAAATTGTCAAATCTACTACACCAATTGTCAAAGAAAAGGGCAAAGAAATTACCCAAAGAATGTATGAAATTCTCTTTAATGAGCGTCCTGAATACAGAAGATTTTTTGAAAATACTTGGATGAAAAATCCTGAAGAAGGACGTAAACAAGCAGCAAAATTAGCAGCTTCAGTTTATGCTTATGCCAGTCATATAGATAAATTAGAAGAATTAAGTAGTGCAGTTGAAAATATTGCCAATGCTCATGTTAACACTCGTGTTATTGCAGAACAATACCCCGTAATTGGAGAGTGTTTATTGGCCGCAATGAAAGATGTTTTGGGGGAAGCCGCTACTCCTGAAGTTATCGAAGCATGGACTAAAGCTTATGATAATTTAGCCCAAATTTTTATTAAAAAGGAAAAAGAAATTTATCGAGAGCAGGATAAGACTATGTTTCCCATAGTATAAGTCTGTTTAATGCTCTTTTATTTTTTCTATCCATGTATAGATATAACAGGTTCCATTCTTTTTCTATGTTTATACATGGTCAAGGGAAATATACAGTTCCTTTTGAGTAAATTTGGGCTCTTGCTCACTTTTGGTGATGAATAGATATTTTCTGACTGAGCCCAATTCGGAATTCGGAGTTCGCAAACAAGAGCAGAGATTATTTCAATTTCACACCCTTTGCTTTTGTATTATCTCGCTGGCGAGCGCTGATTTTAAAAAAAATCAATAACTGCATTGATAAAGCGTGGGAAAAACTCACCTTTCCGCTTATAGTTTTTTATTTTCTTTTTAACTAGCTTTTCCCCAAGTAAAACTAATCATGTTTTGTTGCTTTAAAGTAATCCTTGGGGAAAGATTCTGGGCATTTCGAGACTTAATCGCTCACATAAAACCAAAAGTTTTCCTAAAAATTTCGTCCCGAAACCGCTGCGCTTGCCACAGAATCTTTAACAGGTTAAGGGAAAATTGTAGTATCTTCCTAACCAATAGAATGATTGATTTTAGATTTTCTCTGTATGCGAAAAATCTTCAAATTAATGCTCATAAACTGAATTAAAACAGAAATTATGGGTTATTTACTACTAGATAAACTTGGTGGGACAATCTGAGGAGTGGGTTGCGGTTTTTTGTGGCTTCATCCCTACAAAAGACGTCAGCTCTATAGTCAAAAGCTAGAAGTCAAGACGCCCTTACACCGCCAACAGAAATCGCTGGCTCAACAGCTCGATGCTAGCACGGCCATAAAGAAAGGCGTTTTAACATCTAAATAACGATTAATCTGACCTTCGACCTGACCGTTACTCCACTCCAGGGTCACCCCCGCTTTCACCGCCTCATAGTCTTCCCCGAGACTTAGGGCGAAGCGCCCCTTAGCTCCCAAGTGACTCTGAACTGCCCGCGAAGCGCCAAGTATCCAGTTGTTCCGGCTCCCGATTACGGACGAGCTGAGCAAAATCCTGACTTAACTCAATGGCTTCGGCTAAATCAGGATTCTGGGCGATTATTCGAGCCAGAAGCTGTTCGTCTTCTTCATCCTGATTTTCCGGTCGGCGCAGTACTAACCAGGTAGCACGATTGACTGTCAGGGGAAGCTTCTTGGACTCCATCACCTTGGGTGGGGAGCGCCCCTTGAGCTGCCGTCGAGGTCCCAGTCCCTGAGCCTGTCGTAGACAACGGGCATAGCGTGCTTATGTAGCATAGCTACCAGCATAACCTTGAGCAAAAAGTTCCTGACACAGCCGTTTCGCTTTGTGGCAGCCGGAGTTCCAGTTTAATGTGATTGATTAAGTCCCGAAATGCCCAGAATATTTCCCCAAGGATAACTTTAAAGCAACAAAACACGATTAGTTTACTTGGAAAAAAGCTAGTTATAAAGTTGGTCTGATTTATCTGAGGCAGAGAAAAAAGTAAGGAATCGAGTTGATTAAAATTTCCTAGAAGTTTATTTTTTATTAAGATTTAATAGTAGTTTTCTACTTTAAAAAGAGAACTATTTCTGTGCTTCTCACTTGTCACCATTTCTGCAAAATGCTGCGAACTACTACCCCACCCAAGTTTTGAGTCTTACGCACTTTTGGTGAAGTGCTTAAGGCAGAGGGCAGAAGGCAGAAGGCAGAAGGGTTTAAGGGGTAAGGAGAAAGCATGAAAAGTTATAATTAAGATACTTCAAACTTTCGACTTCAAACTTGATCATGAGTTATAAACAACAGTTTATCTGGAACCGAGCAGTCCAACTTGCAATCCATTGCTACAAATTGACAAACTTATTCCCGAAATCAGAATTATATGGTTTAACTTCTCAAATTAGGCGTTCATCTGTATCTGTAGCCTCAAATATTGCAGAAGGCTATGGAAGGCGCTCAAACCAAGAATATATCCATTTTCTACATATCGCATTAGGTTCTTTACGAGAACTAGATACACAATTAATACGTTGTTGGATTAAATTTTGAAATTCTTGTCCTAAGTTTTTCACTACTTTGGCTTCTTCTGACTCTTCGAAGAAATAGTTGATAAACTTTTGCTCTTCGGGTTTTAATTCTGCGATGGGTTTTAATAACCCGAAGTGCTACACGCTTACTATTAGGCTGCTTAAAAGTTGTTTGTGCTTGCAGAAATTTTCGTTGCTGTTGGGGTGTAAGATCCTTTCTTTGTTTACGCAATCGTCTAATATAACGCTCAACGGCTTCACCTAAATTCTTTAATAAATGCCAACGGTCTGCTACTTGTACCGCATGAGGCGCTCCTTCACGAGCACCTTCGGCATAAGAAAGCGCACGGTCTCTACTAATTATTTCCACTCCTGGATGTTCTTTCAACCAATCTGCTAAAGTCTCAGATTTTCGCTCGGGCAATAAATCAATGGGTCGATGTCGTTCTAAGTCTACTAACAAGGTGCCATAACGATGTCCTTTTTTTAATGCCCAATCATCAACTCCCAGAACACGAGGAATCAGATGATTTTGGCCTAAACTTTCTCTAATTCGGCGTAACAAGGTGTCTGGACTAATGGGAATTCCTAATCTATCAGCCAGAAAAGCTCCGGCTTGTCCACCTAACATCAATCCAATTAAACGAAGAGTCTCATTCAAGCGAACAGTTTGTCTGGCATAAGCTTCGACTACACTAGGGATGCGCTCACAGAAAATTCGCTGTGGGCAATGTTCTTGTAGACAAAACAACTTGCGGGCTAATAGTTGCATTCTCACGGTAACTCCCTGCCAAGGAAGGTCTGCTACTTGACGTTGGTAACGACTATGTATGCGAGACGAAGGTTTGTTGCAACTAGGACATCTTGGTCGAGTTCTCCTCGTCCGAACAATCAGGGTAATTAAATCATCATCTTCTGAATTGATTTTTTCCAGTATCAGTACAGTTGGGTCCGGGAGTATTGGTGTTGGGTTCATACTAAAAATTATAGCTTGACCCCTTGTCTAATCAACAATTAGGGATAACCTCATATACTGACACGCTAGTAAAAAATTAGGTTCTTGCTGGTCATACCAAATTCTGAAAATCTCACTACAATAGACAGAGCTATAATCCTGGCCAATTATAAATCTTACTGTTGCAAGATTAATTGAATTTGGTATTACTCAAGTCAAAGATTACATGAAGTTACATCGTTTCTGCTAAGCGATTACCTTTATCCTTCTCCCTCCTTCTGCCCTCTGCCTTCTGCCTTCTGCCTTCTGCCTTCCAGAGTATTTCTTTCAATGATCACCAAAAATGCGCAAGAGCCCAAGTTTTTTCGGTAGCGATCGTGCTTTTGGGAGTTTCCCTTCAGCGCCCACATCACCAAAAGTGAGAAAGAGCCTAAATTTGGCCTACAGTTTTCTCGCTGACTGAGCTAATAGTTGTTTTGAGGACGATAGTCTGGACAATTTACAGCTTGTTCAGTACTAGCTAAATTAGGTTGAACGGTGCATTTGAGACGATAATCGTTAGTAAAATACTGACAATTAGGACAGGGGATTCGGTGCATCTGCTTGGCTCTATTAATTAGATCGGCGATCGCTGTAAATAAAGTCCATCCCAATAATAATAATAATATCCAAGCACCAACAAAGTAAACAGGAGTTAAAATTGGCTCAAGATTTTGGAGGGTTTGCTTTAAAATTGGCAACATTACCTAAATTTTGTTAATTGTTTCTTGTTCCTTGTTGATTGTTAATTGTTCCTTGTCTTCAACCACCAACCAACTAACTAGCAGTTTGTAGTATTTGAACTAATTGAGACAATTGCTGTTTATTAAATACCTTGGTTAAAGTGCTAGCTGCAGTTTGTGGTTCTAAGGTCAGGAGAATTTGTGGTAATTTTGCACTAGCTAGTTGTTCTAAAGCTTGAGAAGGGGCGATTTCACTTCCTTTATTTACCACTAAACAATCACCAGCTAATTTTACCTCTTTAATAATAACAGGCGCAAGCAAATAATAAGAATGTTTTGGATTAGCGATCGCCTGTTGAGATACTTTCAGTATTTTTTCCCAACCATGTTCATCAGGAGCAAGTCGAGCTAAATCATCTAATAATTTTTGTAATTGTTGGCGGTTTTCCAGAGTTGGTTGTTGTTTAAATATTGCCAACATTTGTTTAAGTAATTGCTTAATTTTAGTGGATAAATCTTCTGATGATGGCTGTAGAGTCGATTCAGCAACAGCTGCAGGTTGCGGTACGGCTACTCCCCCTTCTGCAAGTTGTTGAAGATAGTTTTGTAATTCAACAAAGTGGGGCTCTGCATCCTTCATAATTTGCTCCCCTTCTTCTTCTTTCAACCCAAAAGGTCCTTGCAGACGTTCAATTAAATCTTGGAGGATATCATAGCCTTTAAGAAATAAACTTTCTAGCCTCTGATCTACCTTTACTGTTTTATCCCTAAGAATTTTAAAAGCATCTTCAAGACGGTGGGATGTTTTTTGAATGCTAGTAAAACCTAACATAGCTGCACCACCTTTAACCGAATGGGCAGCACGGAATAACTCATTGATAGTCTCCTCATCATCTACTGCCGAAGATAGCTCTAAAATACCTTTTTCTAGAGTTTCTAAATGTTCTTTAGCTTCTTCAATAAAATAGCCTACAATTTTCTGATTATTGGCAGCATCCACTACACCTACCTCCAAAATCTTTATTTTTGTGTTGTGATTATGTTTAACTTTACTCTATTCTAGTATTAAGTTGGAAAATTTTACGAAATTATTTAACTAGCAAAATTACTAAATAAAAGTCAATAATTAAGGTTTCTTTAACAATTAGCAACAAATACCTAACAACTAACAACAAAACCAATTTTTTTAGTTCATGTCTATACGTCCCATTTATTTAGATTGCCATGCCACAACACCGATGGATGAGAGGGTATTAGCAGCAATGCTCCCCTATTTTACTGAATATTTTGGTAATGCTTCCAGTATCAATCATACTTATGGTTGGGAAGCGGAAGCTGCTATCAAAAAGGCGAGAAATACTATAGCAGATGCTATTAATGCTACGGCAACAGAAATTATTTTTACCAGTGGTGCTACTGAAGCAAATAATTTAGCAATCAAAGGAGTTGCCGAAGCCTATTTTAGTAGGGGAAAACACGTAATTACAGTGCAAACTGAACATCGGGCGGTAATAGATCCTTGTGAATATTTGCAAAATTTAGGCTTTGAAATTACCTTTTTATCTGTGAACTCAGATGGTTTATTAGATCTTGATTTACTCCAAAAAACAATCCGCACTGACACTATTTTAGTCTCAGTGATGGTAGCTAATAACGAAATTGGGGTTTTACAACCAGTAGAAGAAATTGGGGCTATTTGTCATCAATACGGGGTATTATTTCACACAGATGCAGCTCAAGCCATTGGCAAAATTCCTCTTGATGTACAAGTTATGAATATTGATTTAATGTCTTTAACTGCTCATAAAATTTATGGTCCCAAAGGAATCGGTGCTTTATACGTACGTCGTCGCCATCCCAGAGTTAAATTAGCTTCACAAATTCAGGGAGGAGGACAAGAAAGAGGATTTCGCTCTGGTACACTTTACACACCTCAAATTGTCGGTTTTGCCAAAGCGGTAGAATTAGGTCTAGCTGAGATAGAATCAGAAACACAGCGCCAACAGCAGTTAAGAGATAGACTATGGCAAAAAATTAGTCAATTGGAAGGAGTACATTTGAATGGACATCCTACTCAACGGTTAGCTGGTAATCTCAATATTAGTGTAGAGGGAGTAGATGGTGCAGCTCTACTACTTGGGTTGCAATCAATTGTAGCAGTTTCCTCAGGTTCAGCTTGTTCTTCTACTTCTAATCAACCCTCTCATGTGCTGAGGGCTTTAGGACATTCCGACAAATTAGCCTATGCTTCTCTTCGCTTTGGCATCGGTAGATTTAATACTGTAGAAGAAATAGACAAAGTTGCCCAGGCAACTATTAATACAATTCAGGCTCTTCGTCAGCCACTTTAAGGAAGGCAAAAATTAACCCATTCCTGAAGCAAGACTAAGGATAATTTGAATTTAAAAATGCTAATGTGTAATTAAAATTTATGCTGAAGTAATTATGAGTAAAGAGCAAATGAAAGGAATTATGGGTGAATTAAAAACCCAGGCTACTATTATTGGTATTTTTGTCGCTATTTTTTGGATTTTAGAATTGGTCAATCAGTTCCTTTTTGGCGATCGCCTCGATCTTTTTGGCATCATACCTCGTAATATAATAGGGCTAAGAGGAATTTTATTTGCACCCTTTCTTCATGCGGATTTTGCCCATTTAATTGCCAACACTATTCCTTTTATTGTTCTGGCATGGTTCGTCATGTTACAAGATACTGCAGATTTCTTCTTTGTCACAATTATTACTATGTTAGTAGGAGGTTTAGGAGTTTGGCTTTTTGGTCCTGCTAATTCGGTAACAGTTGGGGCAAGTATTCTAATTTTTGGTTATCTGGGATTTATGTTATTAAGAGGATATTTTCAAGGTAATTTCTCCTCAATTTTATTATCTATAATCGTCTTTTCTCTTTATGGCGGAATTATTTGGGGTGTACTGCCATCTGCTCCTCATATTTCTTGGCAAGGACATTTATTTGGTTTTATTGGAGGGGCTTTAGCCGCTAAAATGATAGCTAAACGAAGATAAAACCGTTTTACTAGGAGAGCGGTATTGTCAACTTAACCAATCTAGGTAGAGATAGGCAGCAGGGAATAGACAACAGACAACAGTAGATGCTCAACTATCTTCTGCCTTCTGCCTTCTGCCTCCTGCCTTCAATCCTAAGTCTTAATAGGAAAGATATAAGTCTCTGGGAAAATCCTCGGCATTAAGACAAGTTTCCATCGCTTTCATCGGAGACATCGCTTGAGGAGTGCGGCTCAAAGCAATAACACACTCTGAATGTCTAGCGGGTAAAAGACTACTACGACAGCTATCTAAGGCTAACATCAATGGAGATTCTTGGTCGGTAGTGCCAGTTTCTACGGTTTCCATCTCCTCTCCGGTAGTTTCAGCTTGAGCATTGTTTTTACTTCTGTAATCCCGGAGAATTTCTTCTTCTATATCAGCTACACAATAAGCCATATCTACTGGGCGTCTTACCCGATAACAATTTGCGAGAGCATCTTGCGGATTTATCTCAGTATCCTGAGTAATCTTTTCTACGCACAAAGATAATTCTTTAGGGATTAACGCATCAGCACAAGCTGAGTGAGCTTGTTGAGCATCAACTCCACTATTAACCACTTCTTCAACACAGATATCAAATTGATTGCCTGCTTTCACAGGGAAAGGAGTGCTTATAGTTAATAGTGCGGGAGAAATAAAAGCGATCGCCGTTAGTTTAAAAATACGTTTCATCATGATCACAACACCATAAAATTATAATTTAGCCCAATCTTAAACTTGAAAGGCATTAAAAATCAAGATTATTTGTAAGAGCCACTTTTTCCAGCCTCTACAGCAGTTAAGTTAGTAATCTTAACCAAGATTAATATTCTGGTACGGAAGGGTCAACTTCTTGACTCCAAGCTGTTATGCCACCTTTAACATTAGTACCTTCAATTCCTGCTTGTTTGAGAATGTTTAAAGCTTTGGCCGAACGACCTCCCATTTTACAGTGGGCAATCAAGCGATGATCCTTAGCTAGTTCTCTTATTTTTTCTATACCTGTACCTTGTTCAATCTCTGGCAAGGGAACCAAAACTGAACCTGGAATTCTGGCAATTTCATATTCGTTCAGGTTACGAACATCTACTAAAACAAAAGCATCTGCACCATGATCGATTAAGTTTTTCAATTCCTTAACCGTCATTTCTGGTATTTCACTTTCTGCTTTAGCAGCTTCAGCTCGTGCTTGAGGAATCCCACAGAATTGTTCGTAGTCAATGAGTTTCTCAATTACTGGACGTTCAGGGTTAGGACGCAATTTTAATTCCCGAAACTTCATATCTAAGGCATTGTAGAGTAATAAACGTCCACTTAGGGTATTTTTTGCTCCTAAAATAATTTTAATTGCTTCAGTTGCTTGGATGGTACCAATAATTCCGCAAAGTACCCCTAAAACACCTCCTTCGGCACAAGAAGGAACCATTCCCGGCGGTGGAGGTTCAGGATACAAGTCACGATAATTAGGTCCTTCTTGATAGTTAAAGACTGTTGCTTGTCCTTCAAAACGAAAAATCGAACCGTAAACGTTAGGTTTATTCAACAATACGCAAGCATCATTAGTTAAATAGCGAGTAGGAAAATTATCTGTCCCATCGATAATTACATCATAAGGTTTAAGAATCTCTAGAGCATTTTGGGAACTGAGGCGGGTTTCGTACAAATCAACCTGACAATAAGGATTAATTTCTAAAATACGGTCTTTTGCTGATTGGATCTTTGGTTTTCCTACCCAAGATGTTCCGTGAATGATTTGACGCTGTAAATTAGAGCTATCAACAATATCAAAATCAACAATACCAATACGCCCAATACCTGCAGCAGCTAAATAGAGTAACAGAGGAGAACCTAGTCCACCTGTACCAATACAAAGTACACTAGCAGCTTTGAGGCGCTTTTGCCCTTCTAAGCCTACCTCTGGTAAGATTATATGCCTAGCATAGCGCTCATACTCTTCTTTACTGAGTTCTATTTCTTCTAAATTAGGATTTAGCATAACTTAAGCATCTAGTTAATCGAGATAATTTTTATATAGTTGAGTTGTTTATTCTAACAAATTCTCACACATCTATAGCAATCCTATCTAAGTTGTGGCAAAAATTAACAATTGGTTCACAACGCATAAACACTTTAGTCTAATCTTGATTTATCGTTTTCTAAAGTCCAGCCAGTTAAATCCAAACCAAGATCATTGGTCAATACATCCCGAAGACTGCGTATTCCATTAGTAGTAGCAGCCTTATTCCTAGAAAAAGAATCAGGGATATAACCAAAGTGTAAAAGTTGCACACGGCGTTTATATGGGGTACGATAGAGATTGTAGCGGGATGTAGCGCAGTTTGGTAGCGCACTTCGTTCGGGACGAAGGGGCCGCTGGTTCAAATCCAGTCCTCCCGATTCTAACCAAATGTACAGTGACTAATTGTTTGTCATCGGTGACAGATTATTGTCGTGGAGAAAATTTAATTATCGTCGTGACAAATTTATGTCGTTTAAACTCTGGTGACACATTCAGTAGATGGACAAGTTTCATTTTGAGGAGTTCTCTCAATCTTTAGTATCACCTGATCCCAAATTTTCTTGAGAACATTAATAAGCATAACTTATAATTTAGTCTCTACTGTTTTTATTATGATTAACCAGAGGGAAGATAAATATATTCAACTACTTTGAAAATACGGTCAACTGCTTGACTTAAAAAATTTAACATTTGTTTCAGAGTAAATAGTTCTCGATAAATTAACCTTCCACCTCTTCTTGGGGTACTAATTTTTAACCACAATAAATTTACCCAAATATTTACTAGTAAAAAGGAGAGTCCGACAAATAGTAATCTTAAGACCGGATTCTTGTTTGTCGTTTTTATTCGGCAAAGATTTTTGAGACGATAGCTACTTTCTATTCCAAATCTTTGTCGATATTCTTCATGAAGATAACTTAAACTAGTTCTAACCTTATCAACTACATAAGCATAATACTCGACTCCATGTTTTCCTCTTGTTCCTTTTTTATACTTGCAGACAATCCATAATTGGAAAGTTACATAATAATCCTTATTTCTTTTCATTGTATAAGTAGTTTTATCACTATTTTTACCCTTGAGAAACTGTCTAATTCCTCCTGATTTTCCTCTTCTAATTGCTGGCATCATAAAAGGAATATGTAACGCTTTTAACCAGCGAATCACAGAAATACTAAAAAATCCTCTATCCAAATAGAGCTTTTTAATCTTGATTTGTAAGTCTTCAAGATAAGCCAATAAAAAAGTTATAATAGCTACACTGGTATCATAATTACGAATACCTCTAATCGCTAGGGTAAAACGTTTCCCTTTTTTGATTACATAAATAGTTGCATAAGCATAAAAAGAACAAGTTCCTTGTTTGGCAAAACTATCGATAAATATAAGGTAATTCTTCCTCACTTGGGTTCCCATAATATGGAATTAAATTTAAATCAATAGCTAATTTTAATTTCCCTTTTTTTATCTTGGGTAATAATCGACTTTGTCAGGCTAAATTTAAATTAGATTCTAGCTCTTCAAAGTTATTTATTTTATCAAGCGTGATATCTGATATTTTTACCAGAAGGAACATCTTTTCAAGTTTTAGATGTATTTTCAATACTATCTCCCTTACTAGCAGCTCTAACTATTATTTTGAATAAATCTTCCTGATTAACTGCTCCTTGGGTTTTAATATTAATATGTTCTGCCAAACAGTCAATTACTTGTTCTAAAGTTTCTGAATCAGAAAGAGCATATTATAAGGCTGTATTAGTCAATTTTCAAGATTTTTTCTTTTGCTAACAATTCGAGGATTTTAACATTGTCTTGCTTTCTTGAACTTTTAATAAGTAATACTTATTAATAACTAATTTATTAGTACATATTTACTAAATAAATTGAGGCGATCGCTTAGTTTTGGATCGTTGAAATAGGTAATTTTTCCTTAGGAATAAAAAGTTGTCCATCTACTGACTTTTTTTACCAGTACAGAAGCATCACAGATCACGGGGTGTTCTCGTCGGCAGTTACAATACTGGCGAGAGAAAGGGGTTGTTGTCCCGACGGTTAACGCCAGTGGGAAGGGGCGTAATGTCTATTATTCGATGTCTGATTTGTTGGAGTTGATGGTGATGGAGTACTTGCTGTCGGTGGGGTTGAGTTTTGAGACGGCGCAGGAATCATTAGAAATGCTGAGGAATAAGCAACCTGAGTTATTTAAGGCGAATGCATCATCGGAGGATTTGAAGCGGTTGATGATTTTATTGAGTCCTAATCAGTTAGAATTGGCAGATTATGACCCTGAAGCAGCGTTTTTAAGGGTTAATCGTCATGGGTTGCCGTTGGTTCCGTTTTGGAGTGAGATGATTCATCAACGGTTAAGGGAGAATTTAGAGGGTTTTGACAAGCCGATTAAGGTAGAGTGACTAACTAATCTCATCAGCAGCAAAGAAGCGAAGTGTAATTACCATCCAAGTAGATTGTCTTTCTATATAATTGTTGACTATATATCACGTTTTTCGTATATTTTAGTAATGTATCACTATTATGAACAAGGTTTGAAATGACAGCCATTTTCGCTAAATTGGATTCACAGTTCAGTAACTTTTTGCTCCAACAGTCTCAATCAGAAAGTCATTTCTGTTCTATCAAGAAAAAACTAAACGGAATATTTTTAACCAGTAACGCATCTATCATAGACGCTGTTTTGGATAGTATTCCAGATGACATATCTATTCTATCCAAGTCATTCCTTGAGCCATCTTGTGGACAAGGGGTGTTTTTACTGAATCTAATAATTAAAGCATACGCTATCAGGGTAATCGCATCTTAATCGGGCTCTTGCTCACTTTTGGTGATGCGGCTCTGAAGGGAAGCTCTCCAAAGCGCGGTCAGCTTGGGTGGGGTGGTAATTCGCAGCATTTTGCTGAAATGGTGACTTGGAAGAGCTCAGAAATAGTTCCCTTTTTAAAGTATAGAACCAATATTAAATCTTAAGAAAAAATAAACTTCTGGAACAATTTAGTCAACTCGATTCCCTACTTTTTTCTCTTCTGAACATAAATCAGACCAACTTTCGTTCCTAGCTCTTTCCTCAGTAAACTAATCGTGTTTTGTTGCTTTGAAGTGATCCTTGGGGAAAGATTCTGGGCATTTCGGGACTTAATCGATTACATTAAACCAAAAGTTATCCTGATTCTTTCGTCCCGAAACCGCTGCGCTTGCCACAGAATCTTTAATAGGGTAATGGAAAATTGTAGGAGAGCTCCTCTTGTCAGGAAAATCTCACTGAGCTTTGTCTTATGCTCAAGATAGAGGTCTCTATGTTGCGGGAGTAGAGGTTATGAACATCCTGTCTCATCTGTTACTCCTTCCACCTTCCCTACGGCTTTGTGCTTGGCAGATTGAGGAGACAACCACCCAAATTAACCTAACTATTGTTTCAACGCAGGCAATGGCTGACTGCCCACTCTGCTACCAAGCAGCTCATCGCATCCACAGCCACTATGAGCGCACGCTGGCTGACCTTCCCTGGAGTGAATACGGCGTGAGCTGGCAGCTTTGCGTGCGCAAGTTCTTCTGCACTAACCCTGATTGTC
>JAAUYA010298191.1_pt1 | contig 18234 bp, 18 predicted proteins | sample 7278161 | NCBI WGS metagenome assembly JAAUYA01 (sample SAMN14350120, study PRJNA611818) | marine sediment metagenome | isolation source: surface marine sediment (3m) | place: French Polynesia: Moorea | collected 2018-08
AGTACCAGTAAGGCGTGAGAAGAGCAAGTCTAGGTGAACTCGCCAACACAGCTTACTTTCTCCCTATACTCCCAACATCGAGTTCCCCAGACTTATTGAGAAGGTTCCTACCCGGGAGATTAAATCTGCTTTCTATCGAGCCCAAGCCCTTTCAGCTCTGATAAGGCAAGATAGAAACAAACTCTTACCAGAAGCACTCGCCGCTACCCGGGAAATTGAGTCTGCCTCCTACCGAGCCGAAGTCCTCTCTGCTCTGGTACCGCAAGACAGAGAAAAGATATTACCAGAAGCTCTCGCCGCCATCCGGGAGATTAAATCTCTCTCCGACCGAGTTCAAGCCCTCACCGCTCTGGCACCACAAATGACCAACAAGTTTTTACCTCAAGCTCTCGCCGCTGCCCGGGAGATTCAAGATATCAGCTACCGAGTCCGAGCTCTCACCGCTCTGGCACCACAAATGACCGAAAAGTTTTTACCTCAAGCTCTCGCCGCTGCCCGGGAGATTCAAGATATCAGCTACCGAGTCCGAGTCCTTACTGCTCTGGCACCGCTTGACCCAAAAAAGTTATTCCCAGAAGTCCTTGCCTTCGCCCGGGAGATTCAAGATGTCAGCTACCAAGTTCAAGCCCTCACCGCCCTGGCACCACAAGTGACCGAAAAGTTTTTACCTCAAGCTCTCGCCGCTGCCCGTGAGATTCAGGATGTCGGCTACCGAGTCCAAGCCCTCACCGCTCTGGCACCACAAATAACCGAAAAGTTTTTACCTCAAGCTCTCGCCGCTGCCCGGGAGATTGAATCTTTCTACTACCGAGTCCGAGTACTTACCGCTCTGGCACCGCTTGACCCAAAAAAGTTCTTACCTCAAGCTCTCGCCGCCATCCGGGAGATTCAAGATGTCAGCTACCGAGTTCAAGCCCTCACCGCTCTTGCACCACAAGTGACCGAAAAGTTTTTACCTCAAGCTCTAGCTTGCGCCCGGAAGATTAAATCTGCTTCCCACCAAGCTGATGTCCTCACTGCTCTGGTACCGCTTGACCCAAAAAACATCTTACCGGAAGCTCTTGCCGCCGCCCGTGAGATTCAATCCGCATTCTACCGAGCCCAAGCCCTCACTGCTCTGATACCGCAAGACAGAGATAACATCTTACCGGAAGCCCTCGCCGCTGTTCGGGAAATTGAAGTGTGGGATTTTGAACCTTACCAAAACCGAGAAGATGCCCTCACCACTCTAGCACCACAAGTGACCGAAAAGTTCTTACCGGAAGCTCTGGTCATCGCTCGGGAGATTCAATCTGTCGACACCCGAATGCAAGCCCTGACTGCTCTAATACCGCAATTTACCGAAAAGTTCTTACCGGAAGCTCTGGCTACGGCTCGGCAGATTCAAGATACCTCAGACCGAATCGAAGTCCTTATAGAATACCAAGAAAATATCCTAGAAAAGGAATACCAAGAAAATATCCTAGAAGAGGAAGACCTCTACCTCTTCCCGGTATCCCAAAAAGAGCAGCGAGAGCTAGACCTTGTGCATCCTGATAGCCAAAGCATCTACCTCACTGCTCTGGCAATGCAAATAACCGAAAAGTTCTTGCCAGAAGCCCTAGCTTGCGCCCGGAAGATTAAATCTGTTTCCCACCGAGCTGATGTCCTCACTGCTCTGGCACCCCTTGACCCAAAAAACATCTTACCGGAAGCTCTGGCCACCGCTCGGGAGATTGAATCTTTCTACTACCGAGCCCAAGTCCTCACCACTCTGGCACCGCTTGACCCAGAAAAGTTCTTACCGGAAGCTCTCGCTGCCGCCCGGGAGATTCAAGATGTCAGCTACCGAACCGAAGCCCTCACTTTTATCGCATTGCTTGACCCAGAAAAGTTCTTACCGGAAGCTCTCGCCGCCGCCCGGGAGATTCAGGATGTCGGCAACCAAGTCCAAGCTCTCACCACTCTGGCACCTAAGTTAGTTGAATGTTATCCTGCCTCAAAACTTACTGGTGAATGGCAAGCAATTCTCCGTAGTTACTCTACCAATCAACGCTCAGACTTGCTTCAAGTCATCAAGGCAATTACCCCTGTAATCTTGGCTTTAGGAGGCAAAGAGGCAGTTTCAGCAACCTTCCAAGCGATACAGCAGGTATGTCGCTGGTGGCGTTAAGGCGGGGAGAATGCAGAATTTAGAATTCAGAATTCAGAATTAATTGATTTAATAGCGATCGCTCTTTCTACTGTATATTTAAAATTTCTCCTAAATGTGCATTATCATGACGTACAAAGAAAAAGGAAAGGGAAATTGGCTAGATCTGAAACTAAAGAAATGGTTTTGAGCGATCGCGACAGAGATATTTTTTTGAAGCTCTTTTGAATCCTCCACCTTTTCTCATAAGATATAATAGAAGCAGCTTCTAGTTCTAGAGTTCTTTAAATATGGCTTCGGTATCCAATCAACAAACAGAAGTTACCCGTACAGAACGAGGACTGGTAATCGCAGGTACTCGCATCACTCTGTATCAATTCATGGACTATATCTATGCGGGACATCCATCATCGCTCATCCGGCAACATTTTCCCCAGATTACGGATAAACAATTTAAGGCGGCCATGTCCTACATCGAGCTAAACCGTGCTGAAGTGGAAGCGGAGTATCAAATCGTTGTGAAAGAGGACGAAGAAATTCGGCAGTACTGGGAAGAGCAAAATCGCGATCGCTTCGCTCAAATTGGCAAACTGCCGCCGCCAGGTCGAGAAAAAGCCTGGGCAAAACTTCAAGCACATAAGGCAAGATAGCACATAAACCCCATCTCACCCAAATTACGGGAGCGAACATTCGTGTCAACTTAAGGTGAAACTACTGCCCCGCCTTGAACTCAAGTTCAAGGCTAATAGGTATCGTTATCTGAAGATAACTGAATATTGATTGTAAATCCGCTAGTTCAATTAATTGAACGTAATCTATTAGCCCCGAAATTGATTTCGGGGTGGGTTGTGAAACCCAACCAGCAAGCTATTTCTTGCTTAAGTATTGTTTTTGGTGGGCATTGCCCCAAAAATATCCCATCAGTTCCGTGATTTTTCCCAGCAATGCCCACCCTACGAACGCTGACAATCGAGATAGAAAGCGATCGCTCTTTCTATATCTAAAATCTCTCCTAAATGTACATCATTATGACGTACAATAAAGAAAAAGGAAACAGAAATTAGCTATGTCTGCAACTAAATCTGAACGTTTAAGTCTAAGATTAGATAAACTTACCAAGAAAAAAATTGAGCAAGCTGCTACAGTTGCTCAATGTTCGGTGAATAGTTTTATCCTTTCCTCTGTTTTGGAAAAAGCAGAAGAGGTAATTCGTAAACATGAAGAAATGGTTTTGAGCGATCGCGACAGAGATATTTTTTTTGAAGCTCTTTTGAATCCTCCACCACCGAATGAAGCTCTAATTGATGCTTTTGCTGAACATTCGGCACAGGTAGAATCGGATGTCTAAATATCGCATTCTTCATTGGCAGAAGAATTATCCTAGAGATGATTTTGACTGTGGTATTTCTGAGCTTAATGAATATCTGAAAAAGTACGCCAATCAAGATCAATTGAGGCGTGTAGCAAGGGTTTTTATTCTTTGTCCTCAAAATTCTGACCAGATTATCGGCTTTTATACCTTAAGCGCTTCTTCCATTAAAGCATCTTCTTTGCCAGAAAAAATTGCCAAGAAATTACCAAGATATCCTACACCAGTTACCCTTTTGGGTAGACTGGCGGTGGATAAAAATTATCTTAAGATAGGAATAGGTAGGTTGTTATTGGTGGATGCGATTAAGCGTGTTATTAAAGCCAGTGAACAAATAGCTGTTTTTGCGCTGGTAGTGGATGCTAAAAATGAACAGGCCAAAGTTTTTTATTCTAGGTATGGATTTAAGAAGCTGATCGACTACAATAATCGGCTTTTTATTCCTTTGAAAACTGCTCTTTCCAGCTATAGCAATTCTATTTGAATCGTTGTGAAAGAGGACGAAGAAATTCGGCAATCTTGGCAAGAGCAAAATTGCGATCGCTTCGCTCAAATTGGCAAACTGCCGCCGCCAGGTCGAGAAAAAGCCTGGGCAAAGCTTCAAGCACATAAGGCAAGGCTTGAATCTAAGTCGTGAAGTAGGGTGTTGATTCTGCCTGAATTCTGTTGGAAATTCTCATGCAATTTTTCTGTGGATTGCGAGCATCTTGCTCGCTTTTAGCCTAGACGCTGCTTCCACAGAGCTTGCATGAACCGCATACGGCTTTTGCGCTCAAGTTACTTACCAATCACACATCTCATTCCAGTTTTAGAATTGGTTACATCACCTTGATAACGTGGGATAAGATGAATATTAGTGTGCATCATCTTTTGACCTGCTGCTTGATTAATATTCAGACCTAAATTGAACCCATCAGGATGATATTTTTGATGCAAAATTTCTTTGACTTTGTTAACCATCAACCAGCAGGCAGATTGTTCTGAAAATGAGAGTTCAAAATAATTAGCAATATGACGTTTAGGAATAATTAAAGCATGACCTTTACTGAGAGGATAACCGTCTAAAATTGCATAGGCTAGAGGTGATTCTGTAATGAAAGTTAGTTTTTTATAGGGATTACAAAATATACATTTATTAGGCGAATTTTTTTGATAATTATAATGAGTATATTGATAGAATTCACAATATTCATCTAGATAAATAGACTTAAAAGGTAGTTTAACAATACACTGATAAGTTGGTTTTTTATGGATATAGTGTTTTCTAAAACCTTCTTTTTTGATGTCCCTTCTGACTGCAAAATAGGCTTTTCCTCCCGGCTTAAGTAAGGATGATACTTCCATAATGACCCTAGATTGTATCTCTGCAAATAAAACATTTAAAACATAAAAACAGATAATGGTATCAAACTTTTCTTGTGGATATTGTGGAAAATAATGAGGATCGTAACCGATGATATTAAACCCTTTTTTTTGCAACAATTTAACATCATTACCGAAGCCACAACCAAAGTCGAGAATTTTACCTTTCAGTAAATTTTTACTCAACAAATATTTAGCAGGAAATGAAAGATAAGTTCTTTCTTTTGCTGTCAGATGGCTATATTTATTCTCTTTTTGCTCCATCACTTGCACTCTGATTTAATTGTCTCCTCACCAATGACAGACTAATTATCGCTCATTTCAATAATGGGATTCAGATTAGACTCAATCCAAGCTAGTCGGCGTATGCCTTGATTCTGAGCATACTCACGAATTTGGGAAGGATGGTGTTGTTGTAAATACAATTCTACACGCACGATATTCTGAGTTTGACGTAGTTTTTGCGCATATAAAAACGCTGCGGCAGTTGCCTCTGGCTTAGTGGGGATTACTAACCAGTCGTTAGGAGGAGTTTGTTTGGGAATTTGAGGAGTAGAAAGCAGACAAGTGTGTAAATCTTCAAGATTAAAAGAAAAGCCAATACCGGGATAAGTTTGACCTTCAGGATGATAAACTCCTAAGAGTCGATCGTAACGCCCTCCCTGCCCTAAAGTATGTGGTTTACCCTGATTAAAACTAACGACATCAAATACTATGCCCGTATAGTAGTCAAAAGTTTGTACTAAACTCAAATCTAAGACAATGGGTAAAGACTGAGCATGAATTTGATTGAGCAATTCCATCAGAGATTTAAGATTATTGACGCATTCTCTTGCCTCATCATCTAATTCCAACTGACTAACTGTTTGCAGAACATCAGTTGGTTTTCCCCGTAAGTCAAACACAAACAAAGCCCTTTCTTTCAATTCTTTAGTTAGAGGCAAATTTTCGAGACTAACTCGATCTAAATTGGCGATACAGTGACGTACTTTTTGCTGAAGAGAGGGTGGAAAAGGAGATAGGAGCGATCGCGTTAACCCTGCTTCTCCTACTAATAACTGCCAATTTTCTACCCCTAATTGCTGCAAACACTCAGCTAGAAGCGAAATAATTTCGGCATCGGCTAATACCCCACCGGCAAACAATAACTCTACTCCGGCTTGATAAAATTCTAATTGACGACCATGATGTCCTTGAGGAGGATTACGAAATACATTGGCTCTGTAGCATAAACGCTGTACTTCTGTAGTATTGATTCTAGTTACGGCTGCCCTAGCAATGGAAGCGGTTAATTCAGGGCGTAAGCCTAGTCTCCCTTCAAACAAATCCTGAAGTTGAATAACAGTTGACGGCTGAATCGCACCACCGGCGATCAGAGTATCTACCCATTCGATAGTAGAAGTAACAATACGTTTATATCCCCAACGCTGGAATACTTCTTGAAGTAAGTCATTCAGCCAACTTTTTTGGGCTACTTCTAGGGGCAGTAAATCTCTGGCTCCTGCTGGTGCTTGATAAATCATAAGTTTTGTTCATGCTGATAATTTTATTTCCACTCTTACCATAAAGGAATACCAAAAATCTTCGGTCCTTTTTTCTCTTTAGATTTAGCTGAAGCTTTCTTATCCTTGCCACGAGGGGATTTTTCCCTAGTTGCTTTTCCTGTCAATTCTTTTTTAATTTGTTTTACTATTTTATTTTCAGGATCTAATTCTGGATCGCGACGGTTTATTTGCATCGCTTTTTTAATATGCACTTTAGCCATAGGTATGTTACCTTGTTTTTGGTAGAGAGAGCCAAGTAAAGCGTGACAAGTACTATTATTGGGATCGATCTTGAGGGCTTCTCGCATATCTAAAATACCTTGCTCCAAGTTGTAATTTTCTCGGTGCTCTCTAGCACTATCAATTAAGATTGAAACTCTCGAGCTAGTTGAAACTCTCGAGCTAGGTGAGCTGATAGGAACTTCTTTCGTTTCGGGGGAAATTCCCTCAGTAGTTGCGGTTGACGGTTGCTCAGGAGGTTGATTTACTACTGGCTGGCTTTGAGTAGCTCTTGGCTTAGGTTTCTTGCCTAGCAATGACTGAAGCTCTGCTTCTTTTGTTAATGCCAGATACACCATATTGAGCTCACTCATTAGGTTAATTTTTCCAGTAATTAGATTGAGATCTTGATATTGCTCTTCTGCTAATTGTGCGATTAATTGATGATAAGCTTGCTTTAAGTTCTCTTCCTCCTGATAAAGTTTTTTAGCGCTTTCAGAAGCTATAGTGATTTTAGAAGTATCATTGGCCAATCTTCTGCCCATTTCCGATATGATTAGCTGGCATTCACGGCGTAGTCTATCCCTATAAAGATTTTCGTAAGCTGAATTAACTAATTTGGATAGTATCTCACTAGCATGTTGCTTTTGAGTTTGGGTTTCTAACTGACAAGTATCAGGATGAAATAAATAAGCTATTTTCAAATAGCGGGAACGGACTTGTTTGGCATCGGCATCTATGGGAACACCTAAAATAGCATAGTAATCTTTAACATCGTATTTAAAAAGTCCATGTTTAAGCTCAGAAATCATAGCATGTTTCATAGAGTCTTTGCTCCTCCAGAATTAATTACCCCATTAGTTTAATATTTACTCAAGTTTTTGATTGGGAAGATAGTTGTTGAAATAAATCCTTATTTAAATAGGATGTTTGTTGAATCTTTTGACTGAGAATAGTATGAATTTGGCCATTAGTTGCCAAAATTCTACCACTATTAAGATCCAAGTTGCCACCATCATAAGCTGTCACTTTACCTCCTGCTTCTTCCAATATAACTATTCCTGCTGCCACATCCCAAGGTTTAAGTCCTCTTTCCCAGTAACCGTCGAAACGTCCACAGGCAACATGAGTTAAATCTAAAGCCGCCGAACCACTCCGTCTCACCCCCTGGGTAAGATGAGTTAGATAACAAAATTCGGCATAATTATTATCATAACTTTCACAGCGATCGTAAGCAAAACCTGTGACCAAGAGACTTTTACTTAATTCTTTCGTCTCAGACACGCGAATGGGACGATAATTAAGGGTTGCACCTAAACCTGTCGCCGCACTCCATAGCTCTTTATACAAAGGATTATACACTACTCCTACTTTCGGTATTCCTTTAACCAACAAACCGATGGATACTGCTGCTTGGGGATATCCATGAGCATAATTAGTTGTACCGTCTAGGGGATCGATAGCCCAGAGATATTCACTCTTGGTTTCTCCTAGCTTACCAGATTCTTCAGCTAAAATAGCTTGGTGAGGAAAGTGACGCCCAATGACACCTAAAATAGCTGTTTCTGCCTGTTTATCTACTTCTGTTACTAAATCTCCTGGACGGCTCTTTTCGGCGATCGCCAATTGTTGCCCCCAAAATTTTTCTAAAACAGAGCCGCCTTCTAGGGCGGCAGCGATCGCTACATCGAGAAAAATCTGTAGTTGTTCGGATTCTTGCTTAACCATTAGTTTGAGTTATCCTTTTGTTGACGAAATTGTTGGGGAGTTTGACGCATCGGCTGCTCGAGGCTCCAAATCCCATAACCCATAATGCGAGCATAATCTTGAGCATAGAGTAGACGTTTTTTATACTTACCACTAGTATAAGTCAAATCAGCTAGGGCATAACCTTGAGCAACTAATTGCTCATTTACTAAGACCCCATTTTTCCAAATATAAGCTTGAATGCGACCATAACGGTCTCTTTGGTTGAGATTAGTTTCTAACAGAATCAGGATTGAGTTTAAAGGTTGTTGGCTTTTCTGAGTTAATAATTCTGCTAATTTTTGTTTCGCCTCCTCCCCCCAAGGAGTTTGTTGCCAGTCTGGAGCATTAATGCCTGTGAGTCTTACCTTAATCAGCGAATTATTGACTACAGCCTCAATACTTTGCCCACTGACAATCCTGTGTAGAGTTGCTTTTACTCCTCTAGGAGGACGATCAGCCTGACAAGCCGACAACATCAATATCAGTAAAACTAAAATCGTACTATTCTTCATCTAAGGGAATGCCAAAGCGTACTTTTCCTTTACCAAAATAGCGTCCAAATTGTAGTTCATAAACTTCATCTTCGTCTTGAGTTTCTACTTCTAAATCAGAACGGGCATAACTGACACATAATAAAGCATAACCCTTTCTTTGTAATTCAGGAGATAGCCCCATGGCTTCTGGTTGGTAGATTTCACCTTCAATAATTCGTACTGCGCAGGTAGTACAAGCACCATTACGACAAGAAAAAGGTAGTTCTATCCCTTGAGCTTCAGCGGTGTGGAGAATATACCTATCCTCAGGAACTTCTACAACGTGTTCGGTCCCAATTTGGCGAGCGTGAATTTTGACTTGATAAGATTTGGTCATCTTGATTTGAATCTCGATTGCTATATAGAGTCATATTTTAGCGATAAATGTGTCAGTTATATTATAAAGTGAACACAGATTAGCCTATCAGAAGCACAACTACTCGAATTAGAAAACACTCCTTCAGATGCTAAAAAAAGATAATTTTATGGCTAACAGCTCACTCAAACTGCATCCAAAGCTCAGAAAAACATTAATTTTAGCCTTAATTTTACTGGTATATCTTTTATTGCGTCCAGCACCTTCGATGCAAAAACAAGATGAAAATTATCACTATATTCGAGGTGTTTGGTTAACCAATATTGCTACCGCATTTTTTCATCATACAACTTTACTAGATAATGTATTTCATCATATTTCTCGCTCAGACTATAACCGAATCTATCTGAGTACCTATGGAATCATCGGTACGATTTACCCTTCTAAACAAATCAAAAGTCATCCTTTATTTGTACCACCTTTCACAGATCCACTCAACGCAGCACAATTAGAAGCCAAACGACAAGGGTTGAAACTTTATGCCTGGTTAGAATACGGCTTAATGTTGCCTCTCCAGAGTGAAATAGCACGTCAGCATCCCGATTGGCTTTTGAAAACATCAACTGGTGAAACCATCGTGAATGATTTTGTCTGGCTCAATCCCGAACATCCTCAAGTGCAATCATACATTCTCAATCTGATTACAGAAATTAGTCAATACTCCAATTTAGAGGGTATCCAATTAGATGACCACTGGGCGGTACCAAAACAGTTCGGGAATAAAACCCAAGCTCTCACTCGCCTCACCGCCAAAGTCCACCAACATCTTAATGCCCTAAATTCAAAGATGATACTGAGTTTGTCTCCTAATCCTTACCACTTCTCCCTCAAGCACTATAATCAAGACTGGTTAACATGGGTCAAACTTGGCTATATAGATGAAGTAGTCTTACAAGTATATCGCCCCAGCGCGGCTCAATTTAAAAGTGCGATCGCTTCTTCTTCAATTGAGGAGATTTCTGATTCAGTTCCAGTAGCAATCGGGATTTATGCCGGCTCTCTAAGTCAGCTTGCTTCTCCCAAACAAATCAAAGAGCAGATAGAAATTAGCCAACAATTAGGTTATGGGTTTTCGATCTTTTGTTGGGAATATCGGATTCTGGGTTCTTTTTTGGCACCACACTAAAATGACTGTTGGAGATTGAAGAGGGGAGACAATACTGCTCGGTTAAGTCTAAAAGTCTTCTGGTGAGGGGAAATGGGGAGATTGTGTTGGTGGCTGCCCCTAATTTTAATGATAGGGACAATCTACAATCTGCCCTCTAGAATCAAAAAATCTACAATCAAACAATCTACAATTTCAAGCCCTTGAATTTATTTATGGGGTCAATCTACAATCTACAATCTACAATCTACAATCTACAATCGGGGAAGTCTGTCTCGAGTTTTAACAAAACTTTACTAGATAATGATTAGATAGCAGTAAAATGCTAAGAGAAGCAAAATTATAAAAAATTTAGTTGCTAATTTTTTTGACAGTAAAAAAGCTTAGGATGTTATATCTAATTACTATCTAATTGAGCTGAGGTAAGCATTAATGAAAATATCCCAATTACTAAGACTGTATGAGCAAGGAAGGCGAGAATTTAGAGGCATTCAACTTCATGGGGTTGATTTAAGTAGATGTTTGCTGATTGCAGTTAATTTATGTGAAGCAGGGTTAATTGGGGTTAATTTAAGTCGTGCTTTTTTAACTAAATCTAATCTCAGTCGAGCTATTTTAAATTGGGCAGATTTAAGTTTTGTAAAATTAAGTGAAGGTAATTTAAACGAAGTTGACTTAACTAAATCTAATCTTAGTGGAGCTTTTATGGTGCGTGCTCAGTTAAAGAAAGCAAAATTAAGTGGTGCTAATTTATCTCATGCTAACCTTAGACATGCTAATTTATCAGGAGCCAATCTCTGTGGAGCGAATTTATATCGGGTTAATTTAAGGCAAGCTAATTTGACAGGAGTTAACTTTAACTGGTGTAATTTACAACAAGCCAGACTGTCTGGCGCCAACTTACATCGCATATCTTGTTATCATAGTAATTTATCTAAGGCTTTTGTCAAAGAAGTTAATTTAAGCAAAGCTAATTTACAAGATAGCGATTTTTCATGTGCAAGATTAACTGGAGCTAATTTAAGTAAAACTAATCTTAGAAGTGTGAATTTCCAAGATGCTCGTTTGTGTCAAGTTAATTTACAAGGTGCTGACTTAACAGGTGCTAACTTATCTGGCGCATCATTAGAAATGGCTGATTTAACAGGTGCAATTTTAACTCACGCTAATTTACGAGATGCTAAGTTAAGCGGTGCTAATTTAGCTAATACTAATCTGGATGACACACTTTTAGAAAGAAGTATCTTACCCCATTCATATAATCAAATAGTAATTTTACCTTTACCTTATGAGCAAGAAAATTATGGCAGTTTTATGTTCAGGTTTAAAACCAGTTAAACATCAATCAAAATTAATTACCCATTAACTCATGTAAAGAGCGAATTAGCAAATTTAGCCATATAATTACAAAAAGTGAACTTAAATACTTAGATACTTAAATAATTTAAAGATAAATGTTCTCTGTTTATATACTCACCTATAACGAAGAGATAGATATTGCTGCTTGTATTGAATCTTCTTTAATGTCAGACGATCTGATTTTAGTTGACTCTTTTAGTACAGATCACACAGTAGAAATTGCTTCTAATTATCCCATCCGCATCTTTCAGCATAAATTTGAGACTCATGGAAAGCAGCGCAACTGGATGTTGGAAAATATTGAGACTAAGTATGAATGGGTTTATTTTCTGGAAGCAGATGAGAGAATGACTACTGAGTTGTATCAAGAATGTCTAGAAGCTATCAAAAATGAGAATTTAGTGGGTTATTATGTGGCAGAAAGAATGATATTTATGGGCAAATGGATTCGTTATAGTAGTCAGTATCCTCGTCATCAAATGCGACTCTTTAAAAAAGGAAAAGTACACTTTACTGATTATGGTCATACTGAAAGAGAAGTTTGTCATGGAGCTACGGGTTATCTGAAAAATACTTATCCTCACTATACTTGTAGTAAAGGTTTAACTCGTTGGATAGAAAAACATAATCGTTATTCTAGTGATGAAGCAGCAGAAACTTTGCGTCAATTACAACAAGGAAAGGTTAATTGGTGGAATTTATTTTTTGGCGACACAGAAGTTAAAAAAAGACGAGCTTTGAAAGATTTATCTTTGCGTATGCCCTTTCGTCCTCTAGTACGTTGGTTTTATATGTACTTTATTTTGGGAGGTATTCTTGATGGACAAGCTGGTTTTGCTTGGTGTACTTTACAAGCTTTTTATGAATATCTGATTTTACTAAAAGTTAAGGAATTAAAACAAAGGAAGCAGGAGCAATTATCAGTAAATAATGACCAATTATTAATGAAATTATAATTTGTTTGAAGACGAAGTGCAGGTGAAACAAAATCTTGATTTTCGCAACGTTAATACTCTTTGGTGTTCAATTATAGTCGCAACTCTTGATAAATTAGGATTAACCACCGCAATAATTAGTCCTGGTTCTAGATCTGCCCCTTTAACTGTAGCTTTTGCTCGACATTCAGCTATTGAAACTATACCTATTTTAGATGAAAGATCCGCAGCTTTTTTTGCTTTAGGAATAGCAAAAAGATCCCGAACTCCTGTTGCTTTAGTTTGTACCTCTGGTACTGCTGGAGCTAATTTTTATCCGGCAGTTATTGAAGCTAAATATAGTAGCGTACCTCTGCTCATTTTTACCGCAGATCGTCCTCCTGAATTACGCAATTGTCATGCTGGACAAACCATAGATCAAATTAAATTGTATGGTAGTTATCCTAATTGGCATACGGAATTGGCTGTACCTTCTGCTGAAGTAGAAATGCTCTATTACCTAAGGCAAAATATTATTCACGCCTGGGAGCGATCGCTTTTTCCCGTCGCTGGCGTAGTCCATCTCAATTTACCATTTCGTGAACCTCTCGCACCCATTGAACAATCGGCAATAAGACAGCTAGAATCAAGAGTTTTAGCACAGCAACTATTAAGTAATATTAGTTGTGGTTCCTCCCCTACTACATCTTCTCTCCTAGATACCAACTCATGGGTTGAAAACTGGCAAAAATCTCAAAGAGGAATTATGATTGCGGGAGTAGATTCTGTTGACGATCCAGATAAATATTGCCAGGCGATCGCTAATATTTCTCATTTACTCAAATTTCCCGTTTTAGCAGAAGCACTTTCTCCTGTGCGAAACCATGCTCATCTCAACAATTACTTAGTTACCACTTACGATTTAATTTTAAGAAATCCAAAATTAGCGCAAGATTTAACCCCAGAAATAGTTATTTTGATTGGACATTTACCCACGAGTAAAGAGTTAAGAGCCTGGTTAAGTCAAATTAAACCTAAAACTTATATTATCGATGATAGTTATGACAATATAGATGCTCTGCATGGTAATTCTATTCATATTAGAACTAGGATAGAAAATATGTCCATAAATTTTAATGATTTAAGTTTTAATGATTGCAAGAAAAATTCTATTTTTCTAAAAGAGTGGCTAGAATTAGAGTGTTATTTTGTCAATAAAATCAACAATAAAATGAATGATATTTCTTATTTTTTTGAGGGCAAAATTACTTGGATATTATCAAAAATTTTACCCAAACAAACACCAATATTTATTGCTAATAGTATGCCGGTAAGATATTGTGAGTTTTTCTGGCAGAAGAGTAATCGAAAAATCATTCCTTATTTTAATAGAGGAGCTAATGGAATTGATGGAACTTTATCCACCGCCTTAGGTATCACTCATCGTAACCAAAGTAGCATTCTTTTAACTGGAGATTTAGCATTTTTACATGATACTAATGGCTTGTTAAACAGCAAATATTTCCAAGGACATTTAAGTATAGTTTTGGTTAATAATAATGGCGGAGGTATTTTTGAGACATTGCCTATTTCTAAATTTGAGCCTCCTTTTGAAGATTTTTTTGCCACCCCTCAACAAATTAATTTTAGACAATTATGTAATAGTTATGGCGTAGAATATCAGCTAATTACTACTTGGAAAAATTTAGAAAATTTACTGATTTCTTTGCCGACAACAGGCATTAGGTTATTAGAGTTAAAAACGAATCGTAAAACAGATAGTTTATGGTTAAAAGAAAATTTACCTATAATTAGCTAAAAATTAAGGGATTCTTCAAAATCACTCACTTGATGTTCTCCATTCCGCTTGGGATTTTTGCAAGATAGTAATTGCTTCTTGGACGGTATCAACACAGTGGGGAATGCGGAGATCATCTGGATTAGCAAGTAGAGATTGACCTTCCACCATATATTTGCTAGCCCATGCCACTAGTTCAGACCACATTTCTCCCACCATAATTAAGGGGATATTATCTAGGTGACGCACTTGCAGTAACTGCCAAATCATCAATGCTTCTAAGGTAGTTCCGATTCCTCCAGGAACAACAACAAACGCATTGGAGATGAGCACAAATTGATGCAGGCGAGAAAAAAAAGTGCGATGTTGAAATACCTCTTCAACAAAAGGATTAACTTCTTGTTCAAAGTCTAAATTGATACGGATGCCAATAGATTGAGTGCGATTAGCAGGATCGGAGATAACACTGCCTTCGTTAGCGGCAGCCATTAATCCTGGACCTCCACCCGTAACAATGTCGCATTCCATCTTAGTCAGTTCACTGGCTAACCACTTCACGTCTTGATAAATGGGGGAATCTTTCTGAGTCCGTGCTGAACCAAAGATAGTTACCCGATACCGTTCCCGTTTGGGAGGACGTAAACTAGTTAAGCCGTTGATCACATCCCAGAGTTGGATCACCGCTTCTTTGACTACTTTTAAGGTAGCTTCAGAGTCGTTCAAGCTAACAACCCTGGAGGAATTGGATTTTGGGTCTGAACTTTCATTCATAGGCAAGCTAAAATTAAATAACCATGGAAGCATTATCACTAGAGCAGAGCTGCTGCTCTTTCAGCTAGAGCAGAGCGCTCCCCTTTAAATAGAGTAATATGACCAGCAAGCGTTTCCCGCTTAAATTTTTCTACCACATAAGTTAGTCCATTACTGGCAGCATCAACGTAGGGGTTGTCAATTTGTTCCACATCACCGGTAAGAATTACCTTCGTACCTTCCCCAGCTCGAGTGAGGATAGTCTTTACTTCATGAGGAGTGAGGTTCTGAGCCTCATCCACAATCAAAAACTGTTTGGGAATTGTCCGACCTCGAATATAAGTAAGTGGCTCTATCTGCAATAGATTTAACTCCATCAACTCTTCGTACCCCCGCCGCCAGTGACGTGATTTGCCTGAAGCTTGTTGGTCGCCAAAAATGAGATCTAAGTTATCGTAGAGGGGCTGCATCCAGGGAGTTAATTTTTCTTGCAATTCTCCGGGAAGATAGCCTAAATCCCTACCCATAGGCACTATGGGACGAGAAATTAGTAGTCGACTATAGACACGCTCATCAGCCACCTTATACACCCCAGCTGCTAGTGCCAGCAGAGTTTTGCCAGTGCCAGCCTTGCCTACTAGGGTAACTAGCTTAATGGAATCGCGCAGCAGTAGCTCAAAGACAAATCGCTGTTCGCGATTGCGGGCAGAAATACTGGAGACTCGGGCAAGGGCAAGTTTGGTGAGTTCCACTAGCTTACCACTATCTCCTTCAACTATACCCAGAGCAGTATGAGCAGGATTAGCCGCATCTACCAGAGTTAGAGCTTGGTTGGGCAAAAACTGGTCATCGAGGCTGAGAAAACCTTGCTGAAAAAATTGCTCGAGCTGCTCCGTGTTCACCATTACCTCACCACTGCCGGTGTACAGCTCACCGATATCAACCTTGTCAGTTTCATAATCTTGGCTGGCTAGACCGAGTACATCGCCTTTGATGCGCAGGTTAGTGTCTTTGCTGACGAGTATCACCGGGCGATCGCTCTGTTCTTGAATTTCTAAGGCCACAGCCAGAATGGTGTTATCTCCTTTATCTCCCTCTAATTCTGATGGCAATCCCTGCAAAGTATCCCGAGCACAGAGAGCAACTCGTAAAGTACCACCGTTATCGAGGGGAATCCCTTCAGTAAGAGAACCCCGCTGACGTAGCTCATCGAGAGTACGAGAAGCCTGACGGGCGTTGCGGCCAATATCCTCAATCTGTTTCTTGAAGCGATCGAGTTCTTCAATGATGATCATGGGCAATACTACCTCGTTATCCTCGAAGCGCAGTATGGCATTGGGGTCGTGGAGTAGGACGTTGGTATCGATGACAAAAGTTTTTTTCATATATCTATCTTATCAAGTAAAGACAGATTCTCAAAGCTAACAGCAACCCTAAATATTAAGATGCGGTTGCTGGGTTTTGATTTTTGTTTGATGAGGTGCAAGATCTGAGGTCAATATTTACCAGCCAAAAAGAGCGTACAGATGAAGGACACGCCCAGGCGAAAGAAAAGGCGATACTCATGATTGAACTAACCAAAAAAATGAGCGCCGAAAATAGTAATAAAGTTGAATTGGCAATGAGTCCAGAAGATGCCTATCGCCTCGAAAAATTGGGAAAACGAGCCATCTTTCTGGGGATGGAAAATGGTTATCCCCTCGGAAAAAATCTGGAAAATGTGAATTTTTTCTACAATCAAGGCATCCGCTATATTACTCTAACCCATACCCGAAATAATGAATTGGCTGATTCTTCTACAAACTAGTGTACAATATCAAATATGAAAGTCGGATATATCAGAGTAAGTAGAAAGGAGCAAGCAGAAAACTCTCATGCTTTAGAGCAACAGGAGCTAAGGGTCAAGAATACGGGAGTAGAGAAAATTTATCAAGATATAGATTCTGGTAGTAAGGATAAGAGGATTGATTTTAACCAACTACTAGAAGACATAGAAGGGGGATTGGTAACTCAGCTAGTGGTAACCAGACTTGACCGATTAACTAGATCGTTAGTTACTCTGAGGAAAGTAATAGCTAAAGTAGAAGAGGCTGGATGCGAATTAATTGCTCTTGATGACCACATTGATACATCTTCAGCAGCCGGAAGATTTCAAATCAATATGCTTGGTTCACTGGCGGAAATGGAGGTCGATCGCTTATCAGAGAGAATTCGGCATGGTTGGCAACATCTACGAGATCGAAAAGTAGCGATGAATCCACCTTTTGGTTACATCAAAGTAGGCGAAAGTTTTGAGTTAGATACCAATCCTTTCCTATGCTTACTAGAGGGTAAAAAAGAATTGAGCAAATATGCCCTAGCCCTACAAATTATTGATTTCTTTTTGGAAGCCAGGAGTCTGAGAGGAACTATTAGGCTGATTAACGAAACTTTTGGAATATTTACAACTAGTCAAGGTAACGGTAGGAAGGTGAGGGGATTATTTAGATTTTCTCACACTGGTTTAAATACATGGCTTAATAATCCAGTCATTAGAGGACATACTTGTTATCTTCGCAAAAGAAAAGGCAAAAGACTGCCACTAGATAAATGGATAATTTATCAAAATACTCATCAGCCTTTAATTACAGAGGAAAAATCGGCCATAATTAATTCTATCTTGCTTGAAAATCGTCAGCGGAGAGGTTTTGGTAGCACTGCTCCTATTTACCCTCTCTCAGGGTTGGTGGTATGTGGTGAGTGTAGATGTGTATGTTATTCCATTTCAGCAAGTCGGGGAAAGACACCGGGAAAGAATTATTACTATCAGTGTCGGAACTGGGGTACTAGGGCCTGTTCTCAGAAGAAAACTATCAGAATGGAGAAAATAGAAGATTTACTAGTTAAGAAATTAATTACTCGTGCCGAAGAAATCTCTAAACTCACGGTTCGCTCATTTTGGAAACCTGCTAGCTAAATAAATAGGATAGAAACAAGTATTGACAAGCTATTGAGCGATTAAGGTCAGCTCCCAATCGAGTGAAAA
>JAAUYA010428991.1_pt1 | contig 18218 bp, 14 predicted proteins | sample 7278161 | NCBI WGS metagenome assembly JAAUYA01 (sample SAMN14350120, study PRJNA611818) | marine sediment metagenome | isolation source: surface marine sediment (3m) | place: French Polynesia: Moorea | collected 2018-08
ATATACAGAAGTCGCTAAAAGTGAACCAGAATTTATTGCCAAAACCAAAGTTAATCCTATTTATTTCCCAGAAGTTAGAGATTCCTTGCCAGCAGACACAGCCATTTTAGAATTCTTTTTTACGAAAAGAGAATTAATAATGATACTTATTTTAGCTGGAGCAGAAGTACCAATAGTCCCAGAATCTCCCACTGCAACAATAAGATTAAAAGCTTTGGAACAGCTTGCCCAAGATTGGAACAATGATATTACTGAACCGAAAACTACCTCTAAAAAAGATACAAAGAAAGGAAGTACAAAAAATATTGAAGCGACAATTACAGCAATATCTAAGAGAATCGATCTTCTTTCTGAACTATTAAAATCTAAAAACTTACTAGAATATATTCCCGAAAACATCAAGCATTTGATTATCGTTCCACACCAATATTTACATCTTTTGCCCCTGCATACTCTGTGGCTCAACGAGACAGAAAGAATAATCGATCGCTTTGCAGTTAGCTATGTTCCTAATCTGCGAGTCTGGCAAATCTGTCAGCAAAGGCAGCGAGAACAAAACTCATTAGTTTGTATCGAGAATCCCAGCCAAGATAAGAAATTATTAATTGTCAAAGCAGAAGTTGCTGCGCTCAATCAATGTCAACAATTTTCCCAGAAGCAAATTCTCAGAGAAGGCACATCCAAAACAGAAATTTTTCAGATCGCTAAAAACAATCATGGTTTCCATTTTTCTGGTCATGCCGAGTACAATTTGGAAAATCCTCTTAAATCCTACTTGATGCTATCTTCTGAGAATTTAACCCTGAACGATATCTTTAGCGACTTGCAGATGCCGCAAACAGACTTAGTTACACTCTCAGCCTGCGACACCGCAGTTGTAGATGCTTTTCAACCTACTGAAGAATATTTAGGATTACCAACAGGCTTTTTATTAGCAGGTGCTAAAGCAGTGATCGGCAGTTTGTGGAAAGTGAACTCTATCTCAACGGCATTTCTCTTTGATGAGTTTTATCATCAACTGGAACTGACAAATAATAATAAAGCGATCGCTCTACAAAAAGCTCAAAACTGGCTACGAAATTGTAGTGCTGAGGAACTAAGAACAAGATCTAAAGAATGGTATGCCACACATCTAGAAGAGACAGATAAGTCAATTTTAGAATGGACACTTGATAAGCTAAAAGGTAGACCTTTCCAAAGTCCCTATTATTGGGCAGCATTTATTCTTACTGGAGATTAAATCATGAATCAAACTAATATCTTAGTCGAAGAACAATATTATTATTTTTGTAAAGCTTTTCAAAAAATTATCAATTTACCATCGAGCAAATTAGTTAAAGCATTGGGAAATCTAGAATCTCTTACTGCTGCTAAAGAATATTTTGCCAATCTTTCTTCTGAAAGTTACGATAATCCAATAGAAATAGCCAATAAAATTGCTGCCTTTTGTCGTCGCTCAGAAAATGAAAATTTGAATAAATTACTCGAAAAAAATTATCTTAACCTCAATCCAGAGGGAATTGATAATCTAGTGACAACTAAAAAAGATCCTGATGATGAAGCATTAGCAGATCCTGAAATCACAAGAAATATAACTAATGAAGCTCGCGATATCTGTAAGGATATAGAACGTTGGGCGAAACAAGAAAGAGACAATAATCAAAGCGAACCCAATGACTCAAACTCCAACTAACATTCACGTAAAACTTTTATCGCCTACGCTGCATTTTTATCATTACAGACTACGTAATAGTATTAACGAATCTCTAGAAGATACCAAAGAAAGGCGACAAAAATTCGAGGAAAATTTACAAGCAATACTTTCTCATTTGACGAGCAAAACTGGACAAAAAGCTTCAGATTTTCTCAAATTAATTGACATTGAACAAGAGTCATCTAAGGGAACAATTTTGGACTTGACTAATGTTCCTCCTGACTGCAAAAAGACCAATAGCGATCGAATATATTTAGAAACTGGCATTATTAAAACTAGTCTGGCGGCTCGTCTTCTCAATGATACTTATTTTTTACGTCTTACTAGATATATTTCTTCGGCTCACAACGAACAATCTATTGATTCTTTTGCTAATCTGAGTGAATATCTCAACACAGTCAAAATTGAACTAGGACAGACAGCAATTTTAGCGGGAATTTTACAATCTCAACTTTCTCCCCAAAAAACTCGCAAGATTGCTGCTAGTTGTTTGCATAAATACTTTTCCGATATTTCAGCATTGGAAATCGAAGATCAACTAAGTGAAGAATATCGATTTCTTGATAGCCCTTTCTATGTTTTATCGAGAGAAATTACCATAGAAAAATTCACTGAAAATTATCAGTTAAAAACAAAAAAATTAGCTTGTGTATTTCTCTATCAAGATGAATATGCTGAGAGAAAAGCTAATCGAGTTTATAGTATTTTCCAGGATTTATTGCTAAGTTATCACAAAATTAACTATTTTTACTTCCAAAGTCGTAATTTAAAAAATCAATTAAAACAAAGATACAAAGCGATAGAAGAACAAACAGAAAATTATCAGCAACAAAATTGGGATGCCCAATCTCTAGTTAAGATACCTCAAGAATCCCTAGAATATTATCGATTTTTATCTTCTCTTCAAGACCAAGCTAGATTAATCAAAATTCAGCAGCACAACTATCAAGTATGTATTCAACAAATTGAGCAAGAAACAGGAGATCAAATACCTAAATTTTTTACTGACTTTCAGCAAGATATTGTCTTTTATTTAGAACAAATGGAAGCAGATATTAACTTTCTAACTCCAGCAATTCAACTATACGAAAGACTGATGTTTAGTGTGCAAACCCAAGTCAGCATTAACGAAGCAGCGATTCAAGAAAAACAAGCCAAACTGGGGCAAATTTTGACTGTTGCAGGTACAACGATCGCACTCGGTCAAATTGCTCAGAACCCTATCACCACAACAATTTCTCAACGTATTGATAAGAATCAATCTTTACAATCTCCATCTCTCTTAAGTTTATGGGTTGGTGCCAGTGTCACAATTGTTCTCAGTCTCACAATTGGATATTTGATTAGTCGATTGTTCTATCAATGGTTCACTAAAAAATAATCTTCCCAATAAAAAAATTAGTATGTTAATTACTGAGAGAAGATTCGTAACAAGTTAAGCTTGCACAGCATTATGTGATACCATTTCTCAAAAATAATTAGAGACTTGATAGAAAAAGGAAAAAGGAAAGGTTTAAAAATGATCAAAAATGGCATTGCTCGAATTCTGATCGGTGTACGCAATCTCAGAGAATCGGTAGAATTCTATCGGGATATTCTCGAGATGTCTGTAGTAGCGGATTATTCGCTCGACTCTGCAACAATTAATCAACTATGGAATTTACCTCCGGAAACAACTGGTCGAGCTGTTTCTCTCAAAAATGACGAACAGACGACTCTGATAGAGCTGATTGAATTTAAACCCCATTCTGGTAAATTTATCCGCACTGGTGCCAATATATGGGACTACGGTTTATTTACGATCGCCTTTCGAGCCAAAAATATTGACGCTGCCTACGAGCGCCTTAAACAGAAAGGTTATCAATTTATCTGTCCTCCCATAACCTATACACCCAATTGGGTACCCGTTACAGTAAAAGAGGCGATTATGTTAGGTCCCAACCAAACTCCTATTGCCTTGATCGAACGTCTAACAGAACCGAAACCTATTATCAAAGGTGATTTCGGAACTATGGTGGATACATCTCAAGTAGTTGAAGATATCGAAGAGGTAACTAAGTTTTATGTGGATATCCTGGGGCTAAACAAAGTCTTTGACCAGGTATTACCACCAGGAATGATTGACGAGATCCTTAACCTACCAACTGGCACTGAATCAAGAATGGCATTCATAACTCAGCCTGAAAGTAGTACCCCTATATTGGAGTTTATTCAGTGTTCGGTTAAGGGCAACTACCTGTCTGAGGTGGCCAAACCTCCTAATCTCGGATTATTCGCGATCGCTTTTGCTACAGATGAGCTGGGAGCCCTGATAGAAAAGTTGTCAAACCACGGCATCAAAATTTTATCAGGACCTGTAGAAATATCTACCTCTGAGGGTAACCAAGTCAGGGCGATCGTTGTAGAAGGACCTAACCGAGTCAATATACAGTTCTTTGAGGAGTGATATCAAATCCGGTTGAATAACCACACTTTCAAGTAAGGAAGCAGGGGAGCAGGAGGCAACCCACCCCTAACCCCTCCCAGGAGGGGAACAGCAGTGAGAAAGTATTGCGTAGGGTGCGTTGGCAACACACCGAAACCTTGTCCTGATCTTACCTTTTTTAATTGAACCACAGCATCATTTCAAGGCGGGGCAATTGTTTCACCTTAAGTTGACACCATTAAATTCAAGCAGTTTCTTCCACTGGAAAAATTTCTCCCCTCAAGTAAGATTCAAAATGCTTCTTGAAGTAGAGAATACTGGTCATGTTAGGCTCATCACATTCATCGGGTGTGAATTCATAGATAGGCAATCTTTCCCTCACTAGCTTGACTAACTTAGGGTTGAGCTGCTCGAAAGACTCAACTCTGGCGATGGTAGTCTCATACCTCAATCTAGCAGGATGGCCGTAACCCAACTTCATCCAAGGCATCCAGGGACAATCTCTAGCCCATTTAGCTGGTGGTGCTTCCTTAACGCCTGGTCGAGAAAAACTAGATGTGAAATACTCAACCCCCTTAAAAGTCTCTCCAGGGCAATAGTCTTTGTATTTGCTATCTTTGGCTAGTGGATGTGGATATTCTAAGGGAATTTCATTTACTTTGGTTACGTATCCTTGTCCCTGGGGAATAACTATCTTCCTTTCTCGTAGCGATCCTTGTACCATTCGGTTGGCAATATGCACCACTGGCATCTCTTGACTACCTCCTTTGGGCTTCCAGTAGTGTAAGATTTCCTGAGTCACTGGGTCACAAAATAACCCGATTTCTCTGTTGAGTCTATATCCGACTTCGCCATACTCAGGGTGGGGTTTGAGCAACACCTTAGTAGCATTCATGCCGATAATGGAGAACAATTTCTCCCTCGGTTTACCTGGTGCTTCTATCCACCAGATGTCACCTTCCCAGTTATAGTAGAGTTGTTTGCCATGATTCTCTCTGTAGAAAACTAGGGTGCTGAATTCATAATCTTTTGAATAATCCATCATCTAGATCTCCGTCTCAATGCCGTCATTATAGAACTTTTTTACTTTTGACTGTATCAAATCAAATTCTGAATAATGAACCTTTCGTTCGATTGAGTTTTTTCCTTGGTATCCTGGTTGTGATGATGCTGTGGGAAACTCTCGCTCCTCTACGTCAACTCTCTGTTTCTAAGCCACTACGCTGGCTCAGCAACTTGAGTTTAGTGGTTTTGAATACTTTGGTATTGCGGGCTGTATTTCCGCTAACGGCTGTAGGAATAGCTGCGATCGCTGAAGAAAACCTTTGGGGATTGTTTAATTATCTTTCTCTGCCTGGTTGGCAGGTTGTCTTGCTCTCAATCTTAATCCTCGACGCGATCGTCTATCTACAACACGTCATGTTTCACGCCTTGCCAACCCTATGGCGTTTTCATAAAGTGCATCATGCCGACCTCGATTTTGATGTCACCACAGGCTTGAGATTTCATCCTGTTGAGATTTTGCTATCAATGGGGATCAAGATTACCGCAGTCGTATTGCTAGGTACTCCAGCAATTGCTGTGATTATTTTTGAAGTGTTGCTGAACGCAACTTCGATGTTTAATCATGGCAATATTAGTTTGCCTGACAAATTAGAAGGTTGGCTACGATTGTTGGTGGTTACCCCAGCCATGCATCGCATTCATCACTCTGTCATCCCCCGAGAAACCAATAGCAATTTCGGTTTTAATCTTCCTTGGTGGGACTATCTGTTTGGTACTTATCGCCATCGCCCTTCCGTTAGCCACCAAAAGATGAATATTGGACTTGCAGAGTTCCAAAACCAACTTCGAGTCGAGCAGTTATCTTGGATGCTGATTCTTCCCTTTCTTAACTAATGGTTAGGGTTTGGGCATTTGTGAGAAGTTAAACAAAGAGAGTTTTTGTCAAGACTATTGTTGTGAATCTTAATAAAAAGCTGAATGCTTTGATGGTCATTTCATCACGATCTCGAAGTTGTTACTTGATGAGTTTGTATTGATGCGACATTTCCAGATCAATATGCGGGAACAGCTTGTACAACCATGAATCCATACCATCTGATGAAGGGAAGAAAAATTCAGGGACACCATCGTTATCCAGGTCAATAAGTGGGGTCAATGGAGCACTTTCAAACATTGATATTTGATTGAGTTGGTCGTCCAATAATCGATATCCGCCGGTGTTGTAAATTGTAGGCATTTGTGCATCGAAAATTAAAAATAAAACCCCTAACTCTTCAATCTCGAGCTTTGTGACCTTCAGATTTGCTTCAGATGCTAGCTTACTTTGTATATTCTGTAATTCCTTCGGTGTTACTTCCCTTGCTCGCCATTTCTGTTTGGGAAATTCATAATTTGACATCAGTAATGGGTTCTCGTTGCAACTCGGGTCATCTGCGAGGATTACACTCGTCATTGTCGTGGCACCAGCAGTATATGTGTGAATTTTTTCAATGGTGTTGGCAACGGTTTTTCCCTGACACCATATCCACACCGGCTGATTTTCTGAGAAAAATTTGTGAGTTGATTGATCGTAATCCTGATATGCTGAAAAGGTTTTTCCTACTGACCAGTTGGAAAGCATAACGACCTGATTTTTGTGGTTGCCCTTCAGCTCATAAATTTGAGGGTCGCTTGGAGGAGGAACAGCCTCGACCAAAGTGGGAATCAGACCAACTGCGATAATTAGGACCTTTTTAACCATGAGATCTCCTTTTTTACCCAATATTTATCATGGCCATATAACTTATAATTTTACAGCAGTTGAGACAGGAAGCCCCGTACTGAGCGTAGCGAAGTTCGTAGGTACGTTACGAGAAAAAAGTTTCACTGTTCTTTTGATAGTTTAGTTAAATTAAAGTTTGAGCCTCACCGCGTTGCTTTTTGGCTTCATAGAGCACTCTGTCAGCCTCAGAAATTAGAGTAAGAGGGGAAACTTTCTGAGAAGGGAACATCGTAGCAATCCCCAAACTCAAAGTCACGTATTCACTGACTTTAGATGTGGCATGGGGAATCTTGAGCTTTTGTATTTCCATGCTTATAGTTTTAACTACTTGCAAGGCTCCTCGCTCACTGGTTTCAGGTAGAATCACCGCAAATTCTTCTCCTCCATAGCGAGCAACTAAATCTGCCGGACGCTTGAGCACACCGCGAATTGCTTGGGCTACTTGCTGTAAACACTTATCCCCTGCTTGATGACCATAGGTATCATTGTAGCGTTTGAAATAATCCACATCGCCCATAATCAAAGACAAGGGCTGTTGAGAGCGGGTACCTCGCTGCCATTCTTGAATAAGACACTGATCAAATCGGCGACGGTTGGCTATCCTAGTTAAGCTATCTATGTTAACCAGACGACGTAGCTCTTTATTCTCTTTTTGGAGAATTAATATCAGAGTCCAGATAATTTTCTGTGGAAAAATCTGAGCTTTATACATAGACTGTCCTTATAGTTACCTAACTAAAGACCAAAGTTTAATAGTTTTGTCATAGCTACCACTAGCTAAAATCTGCCCATCAGGACTAAAGGCAATTGACCAAACTGCTATAACTTTGATGGATTATTATAGTGACCGTCAAACCACTAAAGTTAATTTAATGTTTATAGATTAAGTATATAATGTCAAATACAGAATGTCAAGTATCGACAAGTTAGTTTTAGGTTTGGTTCACAGACAGAAAGCCTGGTCAGCTCTATGATTATCTGAAATGGATGGTTTTTCTCCTAAGGACGAATAAAAACAAGAACTAAGGGAAAGATAATTGTTAAAATCTCTATCTAGTGTCCGAGTTGCCAAAAAAATGTGAATAAGTTATGCTAAAGATAGCAAAAAAGACACTTAAGGAGGATGCGGTCATAAGTAGTTGGTTGCGATCGAGAGAGAGAATAAGGCAAAAACACCGTAACGAGAAATAAGTTTTGAGAGAAGATGCTTACATTACCAAGAGAACATCAAGAAAAATTTAGAGAATATCTAAAATTATTAGCTCGTGATAAGAGACTAACGCCACAGCAAACAGAGATATTTTTGCTGATTTTTGCAGATAGAAAGAATAAAACAGAAGTAGCTGGACAATTGGAGATAAGTGAAAATGCCTGTCAGCAATCTTTGGGGGAAATATATCATAAATTTGACCTAATTAAAGGAGGAAGGGGAAAAGAAAGAAAACTTTATAACTCTCTAGTAGAACAATTCTCTGAGGCTAATCTTGGCAAAATCGACATGGCCTTCAGTAGTGAAGAAGTTATGGATTGGGTGAGAAAAAAATTAAGCATAAAAAAAAGAGAATTAAACGAAGTAGAAAAAGCAGTTATTGAAGGAAGTTATCGCCGTGAAAGCTATGAAGAAATAGCTAACAATTGTGGTAAATCTATTCCTTATCTTCAAAATGATATCGCACCTAAGTTATGGCGTGATTTAAGTGATATTTGTGGGGAACAAGTTAATAAACGCAATTTTGCCTATTTTGTTATTGATAAAATTAGGCTTTCCCAAGGAGATATGCAACACAGTGCATCTTCTGACAATCAACCTGAATTATTTCTAGATGAAAGTGACCGAAGCAACCAAGAAAAGGACCATAATAATGCTCAAAGTATTGACATTTATTGGGGAAATGCACCTGATACATCTGTCTTTTATGGACGTGAAGGAGAGCTGAAAGAATTAAAAAAATGTGTAACTGACGGAGACTCTCAATTATTAGCAATTACAGGATTGGAACAAATAGGAAAAAGTTTTCTAGCAGCTAAATTTGTTGAAGAAAATCAAGATAGTTTCAAGTTGATTGTCTGGAAATATTGCCATGATTCTAATTTTAAAGGGGATAAAATTATACAGTCTTTATACAAAATATTTTACCCACCTCGTCAGGTTCCAAATAATGAAAAACAGGTAAGAGAAGAGATAATCACCTATTTGAGACTAAACAAATGTTTATTGATTTTCGATAATTTAACTGAAACCGAAAACAATAACATAGAAGCAATACACAAGTTAATCGAATTAATCAAAGAAATAGCGTTGGTACGAACTAAAAGTTACATATTGTTAACCACTATAGACATTCCTCGAACAATTAAACACCTTTTTGGCAAAAGTAGTGTTGGTTATACTTTAACTTTATCTAAATATACTAAAGAAGAACTGAAAGAAATTTTGAAAAATAAAAAAGTTACCTATCAACAGGAATCCGAATTAGATTGGTTGTATAAAAAATGTTATGAAGGATTACCTCAACAGTTAGCTGATGACATGAGGAAAATTAATAATTATTGTTCCAATAATTTATCAAATTATATATTTACTTATCAGCCACATGATAAAGAAAAAATAGAAGAAATTGTCCATCAAATGTCGGTAATTGAAGCATATATAACACTATATTTATGTGGAAAATCAGAAAAATCGGCAATTTCAGCTCCTTACAATCAATTAACCAAAGATATTTATGATTCTCTTCAGAAAGAATCAAATTTAGCCAAAGAAAAAGAAGAAATAAAAAGTAGAGAAGCTCTTTGGATACCAATAGATTCATTATTAAATAAAACAATTGTTAAAATTAATGAAAGGGGAGAATTTGAACTAGAAACATTATTTAAAAATAGATTAAATATAGTACGTGATTCGTTAAAGAATAAATTAAAAAATTAATCACAATTATTCAGATGAGCTACTGTATCAACCGTAAATGTAAACATCGTAAAAATAAAGACGAACAAGAATATTGTGCTAATTGTGGCGCACCATTGCTCATCAACAACCGCTATCGTCTTATTCAACCACTACGCTCTTTAGATCTAGAACATCATACCGAAGTTTGGCAAGTAGATGATGGTGGAAATTGGAAATTTATGAAAATTCTGGAGACTGATCTGCCTAAATCAGTCGCTTTCTTAGAAAGGGAAGCTAGAATTTTAAAATCCTTAAATAATCCTGGAATTCCTAAAGTTGAAGATGACTCTTTTTTTACTATCACTTTAGGTATTGCTCACTCCGAGCAATTGATTGGCGACTTTAATAGGTATGGTAAAGATAATCTTGTTAGTCTCCAAGCTAATATTCCTGATTGTAGCAAAAGAGAATTATATTGCTTAGTAATGGAATATATTGAAGGAGAAAATCTAGAAGATTTTGTGGAAAGAAATGGTAAAATATCACAATATCAGGCCCTCAATTGGCTTAGGCAGCTGTTAGATATTTTTAATTATATTCACAAAATTTTTTATTTTCACCGAGATATAAAACCATCAAATATCATTTTAAAACCTAATGGAAAACTAGCTTTAATTGATTTTGGTTCTGCCAGAATTATTAAGGAAAGTTATTATCTTGAATTAGATAAAAAATTATTTTTCAAAAAAGTAGGTATAAACCAACCGAGTAGTTCAAAAATAACGAAAATTATTTCTGAAGGATATACTGCACCAGAACAAGTAGAAGGCGCAGCCTTACCCCAATCTGATTTTTATGCTTTAGGGCGAACTTTAGTTCATTTAGTAACAGGCAAACATCCTATTTATTTCTATTCTCCTAATATTAATAAGCTCATCTGGCGGCAGGAAGCCAAACAAATCACTAAGCCCTTGGCTGACTTAATTGATGATTTGATGCAGCCGGAAGCAGCCGCACGTCCTCAAAATCCAGGAGCGATCGCTAAGCGTTTAACAAAATGGAGTTTATTTTGGCGAGAATGGTTGTCTATAAAAGGATTAATTATTTTGATAGTATCATTAATATTATTGCCTATTTTCGGGATAAAAGTAGTCAACGCCATTAGTGATAATTATTATAAATTGGGAAGAGAAAATTTATTAGCTAATAACTTATCTCAAGCAAAAGAATATTTAGAAATGGCACTTAAACTCAATCCCAACCAGCCAGAAATTTATAATGATTTAGGTTTAGTTTGTAAGAAACAATCCGATATTATCTGTGCTATCTCTCAATATGAGAAAGCGATTAAATTAGGTTCAGACAAAGATGTTAACTCTCCGACGACTACTTATTATAATTTAGCCACTTTATATGAAGATATTGGCAATAGAAATGCTATCGCTCAAGCTGCTAAACTATATTTAATTGCTATTAGTGGCTTAACTGCTGATGAAATAAATGAGCAAATAATAGGTTTAAATGCTTCTAATAATTATGGAAGACTGCAAATATTGTATAATCAAAACAATTTACTTTCTCTGGAAATTTTACAGCGGGCTTTAGCAGAAACAGAAAATTTACTCAACCAATCTGAAACAATCGGAGGAAGCTCACAACTGAGTGCACTCAAATCAGACTTATTGAAAAATATTGGTTGGGCATATTTACAAGAAGGAGAATTACAAAAAGCGAAAAAAGCTCTTGAAGAAGCGAAACAGTTAGATCGAGAAAAAAGACCAGAAATTTATTGTTTATTAGCTCAGGTAGAGCAACATTTAGACCCAAAAAAATCTTTAGATTTCTGGAAAAAATGCCGAGATTATCAGAATAAACAGAGTTTACCAGAAGTTATAACTTGGCAAGTTTATGCTACTCAATACTTGGAAAATAAGGAATAACCGCTATGAAACTAAAAAGCTCAATTAAGATATTTTTTCTGACTCTTTTGACTGTAAATATTGTTTTTTTAGAGGGAAGTGAAACATTTTCTTATTCTCAAGATAAGAAGCAAGAAGAGAATTATTGTAGTCCTACAACTTGTTGTCCTCCCCAAAGAGCTTGTTATGAAAGACCTAGGGGAGAAAATATAGTAATTATTAGTCCTGTTAGGGGAGAAAATTTTTTAAATACCAGACCTACTTTCTCTTGGTATGATGGTCCAAAAAATCAAAAATACAGAATTACATTAAAGTCTAATAAGGAACCAATACCAATATGGGATACTGAAATAGTAGGGACAACTGTAACTTATCCCCAAAACAGAAACCAGCTAACAGATGGCTCTTATACTTTAATCATAAAACACCAACAAAACAGGAAAGAAATAAACTTTCACATTTTAAATAAAAAAGAAATTGAGGAGATTAAAAAGGAAATCAATGCCCTTAACCAGAAATATTCTAATCCCACTACAGATATTCAACAAAAAGAAACAAAAATTATGGCAATAGCTAAATTGTATGAAGAATATAATCTCATCACTCAAGCAAGAGAAACTTTGGAAGAAGCTATTAAAAATAATCTAAAAACAAGTTCAATTTACCAGCAACTGGGAGAGTTGTATCAAAATAATATCTATGCTCATGTAGAGGCAGAAAAAGCCTATGAACAAGCTTTAAAAATAGTTAGAAAAATCAACAATAAAAAAACAGAAGCCGACATACACTTTGAGTTAGGCTACGTCAATAGAAGTCTTGGTAATTGGGAAAAAGCAATTAACCATGTCAGAAAAGCTCATACTATCTATCAAAATATAGATGAACCTTTTTTAGTAGGGCAGACAGAACAATTTATGGCGGAAGTATATTTTAAATGTAAGAAAAAAACAGAATCAATTCAGTGGTATCAACAAGCTAAAGAGACTTATCAAAAATTAGGAAAAAGACAATATCAAGAAGCAATAGAAGCAAAGATGCAAAAACTGTAATATCATATCTTCTAAATTAACCACAAGATCTGTAGGTTGGGTGGAACGAAGTGAAACCCAACACCAACCACTATATTTGTTCGATTTCGTGGCCAAACCCAACCTACACAGAGGCTATTTTTATAATGGATAATCAATTGGACATGAGATAAGCATTCAGCCTTAAGTTGATGGTTGATAGTGAAAAACAATCAACCATCAGCAATCAACAATCAACATCAGCTTATAGCCAATTACCAGCTAAAATAAAGGCAGCCCAATAATAAGGGTGTTGAGTTGAGGTATCAGGATCGTTTATAAATGATAATTGTACTTGTCTGAGAGCTTCAGCTAAGGTGAGATTTTTTTGCAACTCTTGATAGAATAATGTCATAAATTTAGCCGTTTTTTCGTCATTAACTTGCCAAAGACTAGCCAATGTACTGCTTGCACCAGCCCTCAAAGCAATACCCGCTATGCCTAATGGTGCTTTCTTATTCCCTGTGGCTGTCTGACAAGCACTAAGCACTAGTAATTCTATGGAAGATAAACTTGTTTCGGTTTTTTGTTGTAGTAAATTTCCTAGAGTATTGACATTGATTTTTTTATCCCAAGCATAAATCACAGTTTGATTAGGATTAGAATGAAATTGTCCGTGAGTAGCTAAATGTATTATAGAATAAGAGTTGGCATTGATTTGATTTTGAAACTGCTCTTGATTAAATTCCTTATTTTCCAACACCTGAGATGAAATAGTTGTCCCAATATTTTTCACTTCATCCTTCACATAATCTAAAGCCTCTAATGTAGCAGGAAAACTATCAGCTTTTTCGTATATTCCTGCCAGTAAAGTCTGAGAATTTCTTAATTCTAACGGTTTGGGATTTGGTAATTGAGGGCTTAAACTAACAGCAATACTATATTTTTTTATTAAATAATCTTCCCCGTCATGCAAGACTGCCAAAGGAATATTTTGTAAGCCACTGTTAATATCTAAAACAAATACTAACGTACCTTTTTCTGGTAAATATTTTTCAATTGGTTTAATTAACCAATCATATAGTTTTTGAGAAAGAGGTAAGATTGAATTCTTATCCCATTTTGATTTTCGAAGGGAAGAATTTCGATCTGATACAGAGTTTTTGAGATTTTCAACTATCTCTGTAAATTCTCGAATTTTTTGCGAATATTCAGTAGGAGATTGCTGATTTTTGGCAAATTTCCAGGAACTTTCGCGATAGATTTGATATCTTGGAGATCCTTGAGAAATTTGAGAGGGTACTTTCACAATAATTTCTAGACGATTTCCTAGTAAAATTGGATAAATTATGGCGGCTGGTGAGGCGTTAATTTCATCAATACGCACTAAAGATGATGGGAGGTTTAAATCTAACTCATCTAAGTTACATCTAAGAAAGTTTGCTAATTCAGCTTTTTGGAATGAGTCAAGGACAGTGATTGCATCTTCTAGGTGAGCATTAGTGGCATTTTCCTCTAAAAGTAAGTCAAGATATTGATAATAAAAAGGAGTTAAGTTTTTCCGAAAAGAAAACTCTACATCTGCATCAATAGTTAATAACTCTTTTTTGACTTTATCTAAAATTTTTGAGCTTTGAGCATAACTAGAAAGGGCTTGCTCTTTTTTTCCTTCTGCTGTTAATAACCTTGCTAATTGCCATTGCCATTGATATGCTAAATCCGGAGCTTCACTGGGTTGAGCGAGATATAATGCTTCTTGAGTTAGTTTTTTCGCTGTTTCTAGTTTTGATTTTCCTTGTTGTTCATAAAACCCTGCTAAATTACCTAAAGCATAAGATTGTGCTCTGTTATTTTCCAAATATTTAGCCTCTTCAAGGGCTTTATTTAAAATATTTTCAATCGTCTTTTCTGACAGGAAATCAATCTTACTTTGTGCTTTTACTCTGCCAGTTATTTGAGTTTTTAAAAATGCTAAATTTTGAGCATATTTTATTTTAGCAAAAACTAGAGATTCAGTCAGAGGTAAATTAGCTAATCTTATCTCACTATTTATCTCACTAGCTATTTTTATGGCAGTTTGCGTATCTTCAGTCGCTACTAATAAAGTCAAATAATTTACCCTAGCTTTGATTTTAGCCGATTTTGAGTTAATTAATAAGAGTGCTTGTTGGTATTGCTCAAGAGCATCATTGTAAGCTTGACAAACTCTCTCAATTTTACAAACTTTATTTTCATCTAAAATATTTAATGATTGCCACTGCCAAGGCTGATAATTATATTCTATCTGAGCATATTCATCTAATTCTAAAGTACCTTGGGTTCTGAAAGTATTACCTAAAGTAATTAAAGTAGCTGCTTTCTCTTGAATTAAATTATTAGATAACTCTGGATTCGTACCTCTTTCATTTAATTTAGCTTCAATAATTTCTAAGTTTTTCTTAAGAACTATTTCCGCCTCATTTACTTTGCCAATCTGCCGTAAAATCTTACCTAAATTACGCAAGCCATTAAGATATAGTGAAGACTCTCGTTGACTCCATAGATTATTTATTCTTATAACTAATTCATGGATTTTTAATCCTAATTCTTCTGGGGTTAAATCATTATCAGTTTGACATAATCCTTTACCTTGATTTATGGTAGTATTATCCAATTCAAAAGTTAGCGCTTCAATTAAGGTAGGACAAGCACGGGATGCTAAACCTAATTTATTCATGGCTAAGGCTTGATAAATGAGACTATTACTAAAACCAACTTTATTATTACTCTCTTGGTAGATGTTAGTTATTTTCTCAAAATTATTCAAAGCTTTATCAGCTTCTCCTATGACTAATTGAAGGTTAGCTAAAGTGGTTAAATTTTTGATATATTGTTGAGAATTTCCTTGTGATTCAAATATTTTTAGAGATTCTTCTAAAGAATTTTTTGCTTCTTTTAATTGAGATGTGGCTAAATATAAACGACTCAAATTGGTTAAACTTATAGCTAAGTTTTCTCGATCGCCTTCCTCTTCAAAAACTTTTATAGCTTGTTGTAATTTTTCAATAGCTAAGGAGTACTCTTTTGCCTCATGATATTGCTTACTTTGTTGGACTAAATCTTTAACCTGAGGTTTAATTTGCGAAAATACAGGAGGAGTTATCACTAAGAGAAAGGCACATAAAAATAAGCAAATCAACCATTTTTTGTTCATTGTCCTTACTCAGACTTGCACTTCTTACAATAATACCCCCTCTTGATGAAAATCTAAGGTTCCAACTCAAGTTGACACGAATGGTATGCCATACGCCCCTACAGAATAACTAAATGAGAAAATTTGTAGAAATTTATCTGTTGAAATTAACTCAAAAATTAACCCCCTAGCGATCGCCTATTACCACCACTGTTGAGGATTCATGGTTAGGTATTACTTAATCTAGGGTAAATAATCTTATAGAATTATAAGTTAGAAACAACTATCAGTTAAATAAATTCGATAAAAGCGATCGCACTAACTTATTATTCTTTTTATGAATAGTAGAGAAATTATTAAACGTTTAAAAGAAGATGGTTGGTATCAAGTTGGAACAACAGGGAGTCATCATCACTTTAAACATTCAGTTAAAAAAGGAAAAGTTACTGTTCCCCATCCTAAAAAAGATATTCCTCTCAAAACCTTAAGAAGTATTGAAAAGCAGTCCGGAATTAATTTGAGGTAAAAAATGACACAATATATTGCTACCGTTCATAAAGATCAACATAGCGAATATGGCGTTCAATTTTATGATTTTCCAGGTTGTATTACCGCAGGAAAAACTATAGAAGAAGCACGAAATATGGCAACTGAAGCGTTAACAGGTCATCTTACTTGGATGGTTGAAGATGGAGATAAAATTCCTACTCCTAGCTCGTTAGAAATTATTTTAACTGATCGAGATCATCAAGATGCGATCGCCTTTTTAGTCATTGAAATTGCTGATGACCTGATTGGACGTAAAATTGAGTTAGTTAGTTAGAATGCAATACTGCTCGGTTAAGGAAAATTATTGGGAAAAGCAGTAGGGGAGCCCACTCTGCTCCCTGCTCCCCTCACTCCTAAGTATGGTTATTCAACCGGATTTGATATGATTCGGGGATTAACTAACTTTTACTGGTGGCCTCAGAGTGTTGCTTAAGTGTGGGCAATTATCCGGATTTGATATGATATCAAATCCGATTGATTGCCCATAGTAAAATTATTGCCGCTTGTAGGGGCGCAAGGCCTTGCGCCCCTACAGTTTCTGTGGTTGTTTAGCCGGATTTGATATGAGGAATTGTTGACAAGATTTTCTTCCTCTTCTTAATTTAGTCATCCAGTCCCTAATTTCAGCAGTTTTACGCTGTTATTCTTGGTTTTGCTATTTCTGAGTAATGTCATTGCCAGCGGAGCGTGGTAGTCTCAGTTCTGAGTGGGGCTTGTCGCCCGTGCTTCGTGGCGATTGAGGAAGATCGCAAGGAAACTTCTTCCAGAAAGATACTTTTTCCCTGTCTATTTTAATTACTTCTGATGAATTATTAAAGAATAAGTGGGATTGATCGCTCTCAGAAGAATCCTTTAGAGAATCCCACTCTTGGATGAAATTATCTATCTCTCCGCGATCGATAAAGCTCTCCATCTCGAAACTTTCTTGGGGATTAGTGGGTAAACCACCACTACTACTAAATTTGAAACTGGAAGTATTTTTGCGCCCTCCCGGTTGACAGGCGACACGAATCTCAGTATTGACAACTTTTAAAGGTAAGTTAGCTAATCCCCTCACTGGATCTATGCCGGCAGTATTAATGTTAATATTACCTTCTAATCCCAATTCAGAACTGGCAGTGATATCACTCAAAATAGTCAGTTGATTTCTGACATCTAAACCGAAAATAGCATCGGCAGTAATACTAATATTGCCTCCATTTCCCAAGAAAGCATTGGCGGTAATATCGCTATTTTCCTGTGGCACAGCAATGATTAATGGTGCGCTGATGGTGATATTTCCCCCATCGCCACCGGCGGCGGCAGTTCCAGCGGTGGCACTAATTTGACTGTTCTCCCTTAAGACTAGATTTTCGCCTACGGCAATCTCAATGTTGCCACCATCGGCACTCAAAGTTTCGGCAGTGATGGCAGATTGATGGGCTAGAGTGAGTGCATCTGCTTGCAGGGTAATGTTGCCGCCAGTGCCTCGCCCCTGACTGTTGACAGCAATAGAAGCATTATTTTCTAGATTAACTAGGGGGGAGTTAATATTAATGTTACCGCCGTCGCCGGTGGAGTCATCTTCGGTGTTGGCAAATAAGCCACTACCATCATCGCTGATGAAGAGGCTTTCGCTGAGATTGAGGGTGATGTTACCGGAGTTTCCTGCGCCAAATGTAGAGGCACGACTTGGAAGGTTAGGCGATCGCTGCCACGAAAAATCAGGTGTTTGAGTCTATTTCGCTACCTGGGCAGCGATCGCCGAAAGCCAGATATAGTAGGTTGTTCATAAT
>JAAUYA010283882.1_pt1 | contig 18106 bp, 13 predicted proteins | sample 7278161 | NCBI WGS metagenome assembly JAAUYA01 (sample SAMN14350120, study PRJNA611818) | marine sediment metagenome | isolation source: surface marine sediment (3m) | place: French Polynesia: Moorea | collected 2018-08
TGGGGTGCTTAAACCCTGATTCGTTCGTTGATAAATTGCCAATCCAAAATCCAAAATCTAAAATCCAAAATTAAACACCTGTTAATTAAAGACTTCTCAGACAACCTCTAAAGTCATGAAACATACTTCTTGGTTTAAAGCTGTTCGACTAATTATCAATCCTGAGACCTTGCCTCTTTTCCTGATAGGTGCCATTTTTTTATCTATACTAGGGGATTCTATCAGTAAAATTGTTTTTTTCTTATTTGGGGATACGATTACAGCCGCCACAACTATTGCCGTTAGCGCTGTGTTAATACTTTTTCTCTCTTTATGGATTATAGCTAAACGACTAGAAAAACAAGAAAAACCGAAAGTTAATTTAGATAAGCATCCGCCAAAAGCTCATCGAGGTCTAATTCTCTTAGTCAGCCGTCCTGAACCTTGCCGCAGTGCCATTAATTATCATCAAAATAAGTTAGAAAAGTGCTGGCTTATTTGTTCGGCTCAGTCTCTAAGTATCGCCCAAGAGTTACACCAAGAATTTTCTGCTCTACCCCAAGTCAAATTTTCTGACCCTATTGTGATCAATGATGTCTATGACCCATTAGAATTTTACTACTGTGTCAAAAAAATTTACCAAAACTTACCAGAAGGATGGACACAAAAGGATATCATTGCTGATTTTACGGGAATGACTGCCCAGGGGAGTGTAGGTGCAGTACTAGCTTCTTCCTTATCTAAAGGTCACTTGCAATACACCCCCGCTGAATATCTAGAAGGAAAACCGACGGGGCGCTCTCTAGAGCCGATGGAAATTGTTATCAAACTAAAGCAGAGGAATCGAACCAATTCAACTTGAAAAATTGAACGAGACGTGAACTTTTCTCAGAAAGCTATTAGTTGTTCATCTGGGATAGCGATCGCCATTCTCACTGTTTTAACCGGAGATGTTCAATTTTTTCAGAAAAGGAAAGGGCGGTTTACACTTAGTACCGATAATAGAGTTGTCGTTCATAGATAAATGACTAGATTTCAATGTCTTTTCCATTCGATTTTTCTCCAGAAATTTCAACCTTACATCATTTTTCTCAACAACATAGTTTAATTGAGAGTTCAAATTTAGCCAAAGCAGTTAGATTGTATGTTATCGTACAATCTATTTATGGAGTAAATGCACTCACTTTAGGAACAGAATTTACTTATAACAAGTGGCGAAATTTATTCTTTGTCGATGCCCAAAAAATCCATCAACGAGATCTGAAACCGCCTTTACACGCTCCTAACTGTCCCTGTGCTAAACCCCTTCGCTATTGGTTATTTGAATCATATTTTAGTATTGATGAACCACAGTGGAAAGCTTCATTTCTAGAGACATATAACATCAAACCTGAGCAATTAGAAAAATTATTAAATGAGGGAGATTTACTTAAAGAAGGTACGAGAAACAAACTAGATCGTGGTCGCATTTTTGGGGTGACAGGTAAAACATTAGGAGGAGACCAAAGCTCATATGATTTTAACAGATTAGTTGCCTTAGGTTGGTTAGCCAAAAAAGAAAAAAATTACCAAAAGGTCGAACACTTTCCTGAAATAAAACTTTTTTTTCCTCAAGAATATAGTGAAATTATCACTCAACCAGAGTTAAATACAATAACCAACGTTTTTCGTAATCCCATTAACGGAGTTCAAAGATATTTTATCCACTTAGATTATGTTCCTAATGGTAAAGGAAAAGATTTAATTGGAGATAGACAAAATGAACTCTACCAAATTTGGCATCACAATCCCGTGCCTGTGGTAAAAATTGAATACCAAAGCAAAAGTCATGGCACAAAAGGAAAATTGATTATTTATCCCGTTTGCATTTACTATCATCAAAGGGCTCCCTATTTGTGTGCTTGGGGACAAACCCCAAAAAGAAGAAAAATTGGTTGGTATAATTTTCGCCTAGAGGGAATTAAACAAACAATTCAGGTACTAAATTGGGATGACCAACAAATACCCCAAGAATTAAAATATAAGAAAAATAACCCTCCTCAACCCGATGAAATTGAAGGAGAAATGAGTGAAGTTTGGGGATTTGATTTCTATGAACAAGCACAATTAATGTTATTGCGTTTTCCTCAAGAGTTTGACCATGACTATATTAAAGAAAGTTATCGCCATCGTACCTTTAAGAAAGTTTCTGTTCAACAAGCTTGTAAACTAATCGAAAAAGTAACTCAGGATGAAGCAGAAAAAAAGCGTTTGTTAAATCGTGTCAACAATTATCCAGACGATGCTTACTATACGGCTCAATATCGGGATAATGATAATACTATCATTATGCGTTTAAGATCTTGGACTCCGAATGTAGAAGTTTTATTGCCAAAGAAATTACGCAATCATCTCGCTATAGATATTTATGAAACTTTTTTGTTCTACCAAGATGAACTCAAAGCCTTAAAAATGATTGCTGATTAATTATCTTAATTATCGGGTTAAAATCTTATAAATTTTGCCTGATTGCTACTTCCGAGTATCGTTTCCCCAGTCATGTTGTTCCCCAAATTTCCTTATTAAGGCAAAAAATAGAGAAGATTAACAATCACTAATGAAAACAACAGAGAAGCCCCTTTTAACTAATCGTTTTGAACGAGCGCTGGTTTATGCTGCCCAACTGCATCGAAACCAAGTACGCAAAGGCACTTCTATTCCTTATCTGAGCCACCTTATCAGTGTTGCGGCTCTAGTATTAGAACACGGAGGAGATGAAGATGAGGCTATCGCCGCCCTTCTCCATGATGCCGTAGAAGATCGAGGTGGTAGAAGAACCCTAGAAACCATTAGAGAGATGTTTGGAGACGGAGTAGCAAGTATGGTTGAAGATTGTACCGAATCAGAGGTAATTCCCAAACCACCTTGGCGAGAACGCAAACTAGCAACTATCGAACGTCAGCGTCAAGCTTCCCCTGAAGTGCGTCGAGTGGTACTTGCTGATAAACTCCACAATGCCCGTTCTATCCTCTCAGACTTACACCGATATGGAGAACAAGTTTGGAATCGATTTAAAGGAGGTAAAGAAGGAACACTGTGGTTTTATCATTCATTAATCGAAGCAGATCAAGAGGCTGGCTCTAGTTTTCTGACCGATGAACTTGAACGGGTGGTCAAAGAATTAGGACAAATTTAGCTAAAATTAGGGGAAGACCTCGTTCATGGTGAGCCAAATTTACTTTCTAGAATAGTAGTTCTGATAAGCAAAATGTCCCAACTGAAGGTGGGGGGAAGAGAGAGGCACCCCCTAGCCCTAACCCAACCTCTACCCCTGACCCGCCATCCGGCGGCGGTGTACCTGCGCGGCCTGGGCAAGGGTTCTCGGAGCACCATGGAGCAGTCCCTCAACGCGATCGCCTCCCTTCTCACCGACGGAACTTGCGATGCGCTGACCTTGAATTGGGGGGCCTTGAGGTACGAGCAGACCTCGGCCGTGCAAGCGGCTCTGGTGGAGCGATATGAGCCCGCCACGGCCCAGAAGATGATCTGCGCCCTGAGGCGAGTTTTAACAGAAGCGAAGAAGTTGAAGCAGATTGGCATGGAAGATTATACGACGGCCATTGATTTGCCCAGGATTAAGGGGGGCAATTCCTTGAGGGGGAGGGCCTTGAGTCAAGCCGAAATTCGCAGGTTGATGGAGGTGTGTGTGGGCGACCCCACCTTGCAAGGGGCCAGGGACGCAGCCCTGATGGCGATTTTAAGGGGTGCCGGGTTGAGGCGGGCGGAGGTGGTGTCGTTGAAGGTGGCAGATTTTCAGGCAGATACCGGAGGGCTGGAGGTGCGCGGCGGCAAGGGGGGAAAGGACCGGACGGTATATTTGCCCCCAGGGGCGGTGGAGTACCTGGAGCATTGGCTCTCAGCCAGGGGGAGGAAGCCGGGGGCGCTGTTGTGCCCCATTCGTAAGGGGGGAGAAATCCAAGTGCGCCCCATGAGCGCTCAGGCGGTGTTGTTAATCGTTCAGAAACGAGCAGCCCAGGCGGGGGTCGATTCTTTCAGTCCCCACGATTTTAGGAGGACTTTTTGCAGCGAGCTGTTAGAGGCGGGGGTGGATATCGTGACGGTGCAGAAGTTAGCCGGCCACGCTTCGCCGGTAACCACGGCGAAGTACGACCGGCGGGGGGAAGAAACCAAGCGCAAGGCCGTGCAGAATTTGGGGTTCTGAGAAGATGGTTGATAGTTGATGGTTGATAGTTATTGAACAAGTTGCTCAGGCTAAGGAACTATCAATGGAACAAATCCTCTCTTTACAGACAAATAATCATCAAAATAATAGTTAAGAGTCTCGCTAATGACAACGAATCGTTGTCAAATGAGGAGCGACAAGTGCCCCAATACTGCTCGGTTAAGGATTTTTAAAGTTTTCCCTAGTCTGAGTAGGGAGTAGGGGAGCTCCGGAGTGGGGGAGAAACCTGAATACATCTTCTCCCTTTCTCCCTACTCTAAACGCGAAGCGGGCTCCCCCACTGTCTCAACCGACATTTTTTTGTTAACCGAGCAGTATTAACAAGTGCCCCAGCAATAATCGTAAATCCCCCATCCTGCAATCCAAAATCCAAAATCACCCAACTTGAAAGATTAAACCCAACCACCAAAAATCGCTAGTCCAAAAAATCGCCAAGGGACCGCAACCGTCTTAAATTTAGCTTGAGACAACATGGTTAAATGAGCTTCAACAGATGCTAAACGATCTTGTCCTGAATGACCTTGTGGTTTACTATTACCGATCTGGGAACGAACTTCTGCAAGAGTTGTCCCTTGTGCTAGCGTCCACCGTTCTCTCAAGGTTTGATAAGTTTCTTGCAAGGTCACCGACTCTTGTAAAATGGGGTCTGCATTCCAAAAACAACTACCTGGTTTAAGATGCTGCCCAATACAAGTAAATAGCTGCTGTTTCATCTCATCAGTGAGGTGGTGAATGGCTAAAGAAGACACGCAGCTATCAAAATCACTCCCGATCTGCTCTCTCATCGCACCCTTAGCCCAAGCACCAAAATCTCCTTGAACAAAGGTAACGCGATGATTCATTTGAGCCTCTGTCAGTTTAGCGGTTGCCACCTCAATCATTCTGGGAGAATAATCAACGGCCACCAAGTGAGCATCAGGGCAACGCTCAAGCAGTTTTAAGCTCAATTCTCCCGTGCCAGCTCCTAACTCCAAAAGACGACCCGCATTGGGGGAAACACAAGCACTGAGAGCATCAAGCATTTCATCATAATGGGGCAATAACTGACGCATACCCACATCAAAGACTTTGGGGTCTGCAAAAACTTCACCGGGATAGATTGTCGCTGATTGACTCATGTATCACTTTTTCTACTCATCTTTAAACATTGTACAGTTCTATTACACACTAATTCTTAGGCAGTCATGGAGGCGCAGGGCCGCTACTTCTGGGAAAGAGCTTCTCTAAACTCTCCTGGAGGTGTCTGTGAGGGTAGATATCTGCCTTTTTCCTCCAGATGAAATCCAGAGTTTGCTTGTAGCTCCACTGGGGGTATCTAGAAAAACAATAGGCCAGGCCAACTGAGCCGCTGCGACCAATTCCCGCTCGGCAGTTAATTAAGATTTTCTCTTTCCCCTGCTGGAGTTGTTCCTCTATCCAGGCGAGCGCTTCTAGTAAAAGAGGATGAATTTTCCTGAGCTGAACTAGTGATTTTTGTGAAATCGTCGCCATTTTCTTCCCAGAGGATTACCTTTGACCACCCTACTATATTAAGCTACTATCGGGAAAGTGACCGTAACCTTCGCTCCCTGACCGCTGGTTGAATCAAGGAGCAGTTGACCTCCATACTTGGCGACGATTGTCTCTACCTCGAACAAGCCCATGCCCAGCTTCCCGGTAAAGGACTTGAACGGTTGGCTGGCCTCCTGAAGCTGCTCGGAGCTCAGGCCAATACCGCTGTCTTCGACGATGAGTTGGAGGCGGCCATCTTGTTCCTGCACGAGCCAGACTTTGATCTGGGCTTCCCAGTTCTCCCCTTTCAAATCAATAGCGGTTAGGGCATTCTCCAGCAAGTGGATAAGAATCCAGGCTAAATTGCGGCGAAAGCTAAAATCTTGAGACAGTTCCAGCTCTAAGCGGCAGGAAAAAATAATCGAATTTTCATGGAGCCAGGAATATTCTCCCCGTTTGTTTTCTACCACCGCCTGAACAACTTCCCGCAGCAGTTCTTCCAAAGTCAGTTGGTTGACCAGCTCGAAGGGTAGGCATTGTTGAAATTTAGGCAGCCTGCTCAGAAACGCCACCGAAGCCATGAGGGATTGGTTAATTTTTTTCAGCAGCAAAACCGCCTGGTCTTGAAAATCGTCGAGCTGCTGGGGGGTAATTTCCCCTAGGGGCAGCTTGAAGTAATTCTCTAAAATTTTGACCTGAATCTGCACCGTATTGAGAGGCTTGAGCAATCCTTCACTCAAAATATCAGTAAATTGGGAGAACAGTCCCAGTTTCTCTTGCTGGAGTAGTTCCTGCTGTGCCCGCTCCAGTTTCTGTTTCTTAGCTCCCACCTGCTGCTCCAAGGTATCGTTGAGCTGCCGGAGGCTCTGATTGGCTGCTCGCAGTTGCCGGTTGGCTTCCGATAGTTTTTGCCGGTCGAAGCTGAACTGGCTGGCCAGGGATGAGAGCCAAATACCCAGCACGGGGGGTACTATGGGCAGCCACCAGGAATAACCGAAGGCGGCGAAAGTAACTGCCACAGCCGCGAGGGACAGCAAACTGGCCAGGAAAATCGTCCAGGGCAGCAGTGGAGAAACCCGCCTCACCCGCCACAGGAGCAAAGGAGGGAGGCAGCACCATACCGCCACCCACAGCCACTCCATGGGTTCGCTCCAGGTTCTCATCAGGGGACGTCCGTCGAGCACGGCACTGAGAATTTGCGAGGCGGCCTGGGCTTGGATGTCGAGTCCGCGCACGAAGCGGCCCGAGTACTTAGTGAAGGGGGACTCGTGGAAATCATTGAAGGATGCTCCGCTTACGCCGATGAGAACGATGCGCTCTCGGAACAAGTCGGAGGGAATTTGACCGTCGATGACCTCAAAAAAACCTACTTGCTTGAAGGACTGGGGCGGCTTACGCCAGTTGAGCAAGATTTGGTAGCCACCAGCATCGACCCTGACATAGCCGCCATCGTTAGCTTCAAAGTGAGGGAAGTGAACCGAACCCAGTTGCAGCCAGGCGGGATTGAGGTTACTGTTTTTATCCTCGATGCCCTCTGGTTGGAGGTAGAGATAGGCCAGCTTGAGTGCTAAGTTAGGTACCTCCGATTCGGGACTACTGGTGTCAGAGATAGGGTAGAGGTAAACCCGGCGGTTGACTCCATCCCGGTCAGCAATTCCTGAGACATCGCCGTATCGTTCCTCTTCCGCCAAGATGGGCGATGGCGGCACTCTGCCAGGAGTTAGCTTGGCAATGCCGATGAGGTTGGGGGTGGTCTGGAAAACTTCCTTGAGTTCCTCCTCCCCTGGTGGCACTGGCTTGTCTCGAAAGATGTCGAGGCCGATGGCTCGCGGTTGTTGTTGCCGGATGTTATCGAGTAGTTTGGCGTAGAGGCCATCGCTGAAGGGATAGGTTCCCGCCCGCCGCACGTCTTTTTCTTCGATGGTCACCAGCACGATGCGCTCGTCAACTGGGGATGCCGGACGCCAATGGAAGTAGCGATCGTAGGCAGCCCATTCCCAGAACTGCAAGGCACCGCTAAAGCGCAGCAGCAGTACAAAAGCGCTGGCAAGTAAGCCAATTTTTAGGGGAGTAAACAGAGATTTAGGGGGTAATATTGAGAGCTTCTTCAAGATTAACAAGGGGTACTATCAGCACTCTCAAGCTTTTGTGAGTGCTGGGACGTTCTCGATTACACAGGAGGCTGGCCGTGAGGATATACTGGCGGCCAGATTCCAGCTGGGGGACTACAGATAGCTCGGTTTCTCCAGCTACCTGATAGGTTTGGACAAAAACTTGGCGCTTGCTGGCCGCTTCCACCAGGGTGACTTTTACCTCCTGCTCCTGTCTGTCGGTCGGGGAGGTTATCTCCATTTGTAGCGCTGGTGCCAGCGAATCGACCACCAATTTGTCTTTCTCCGAAGTTTTTAAGACAATATCCCCTAAAGGAAGGGGACAGCCCCTTGTTCCTTGAGCGCGGCTTTGAGTTTCCTGCCTCTCCTCCGACTGGCGGAATTTAGCTAGGGAGATTCCCTGGGGGAATAGCAACCACAAGAGAATGATTAGGAAGAAAATTTTCATAGAATTGCGTTGATTAACTAAGTTTAATTAGATTAAGATTAGTTTAAAATTAGTTTAACGGAAATGTGGCGAAGATTTAGTCTCCTGGCAGTGATAGCATTTGCTCTGGTCCTCTTGTGGAGCTATGGGGTTCAAGCCGTTCCGAGTGTAACTCAGCAATACCAACAGGCCATCGCTTCTTGGCACCAAGGACAGGCGCGGAAGGCCGTCGCCCTGTGGCAGCAGATTTTAAAGCAAACCACCGACCCCGACTTGAGAAGCCGCACCCTCTTAAATTTGACTCAGGCTTACCTGGAGTTGGGAGAGGCACGCCGCGCTCGTTCAGCCTGGGAGGAGGGGAAGTCTCTAGCGAATGCCGAGCTAGCTCCCCTAGTGGCGGGCATTGAGGGCAATTTAGCTCTAGCTGAAGGGGATTGGTCGGGGGCGATCGCTGCCTACCAGAACGCACCCCCCGACAGCCTCACCGCCCTCAATAACCTGAGTATCGCCTACGAACGGCGCTCGGAGCAGCGGCAGCAGCAGTCAATCGAGGTACGCTGGGAGGGAGACGAAACTGATGCCCTGAAGTGGGAGCGGCTGGCTGCAGAAGATAGAGAACAGGCTCAAAATCTGGCTCGTTCAGCCATTGAGCTGGCCGGTAGGGAAACTTCCCTGGCGGCAGCTCGCAGTTGGCTGCGCTGGGGCAAGCTAGGCCATCAGCAGGGGTGGAAGAGGGCGGTAGAGATTTTGACGTCCCTGCCCGAGGAGAAGGCCAAAGTGCTGTTGCTGGTAGAGGCTGTCCGCCATGACCCCCAGTTGTTTTCCCTGGCGGAAGCCACGGCGAAGCGATTGAAAGAGCCGTCGCTGCTGGGGAAGGTGTGGCAAGCCCAAGGAGAATATTGGCAGGAACGGGGAGATGCTACGACGGCTCTGGCTCTGTTCCAGAAGGCTTACCAGAGCTACCTGTACCGGGAAGGAGGACGCCCATGGTCCATCCTCTGGAATTTGGGGCGAAGTTACCAATCATTGGCCCAGGAGGAGCGGGCGATTAAATATTACCGCCAGGCTCTGGATGCCGCAGAAAAGCAGCGGGCGGATTTAGCCTCGGCGCCGAGAGCCGTCCAGTTAGCCTTCCAGTCAGAGACCGCGCCGCTGTATCGGGAACTGCTAGGGCTACTGCTAGCAGAACCAGGCCCATCCGAACTTACCGAAGCGATTAAAGTGCTGCAAATGTTCCAGTTGGCGGAACTGGAATCTTTCTTTGCCGACCCCTGCCAGCTCTCCGTGGCCGCCAGCTCCGCGGCGCCGCAGGAAGCATCCATTTACACGGTGGTGCTGCCCTCCGCGCTCCACGAGATCGTCCGTTTTCCTGGCGAAGAATACCGCCACCGGGCGGTCGAGCTCACCTCAGGAGAGGTGGAGGCTAAGGTCCGCCAGTGGCGGGGGGAACTGGAAGACCAATCTGACTACGAATTCCTTCACCGTGCCGCCCAGCTCTATGACTGGCTGCTGCGCCCCTGGCAGGAGGAATTGGAGCGGCGAGGGATTGAGAGCCTCACCTTTATCAACGACTCCGTACTGCGAACCGTGCCCATGGCAGCTCTCTGGGACGGGCAGCAATATCTCATCGAGTCCTACCGCGTGAGTTATTCCCTTGGTTTGGATGTGGCAGTTCCCCAACCCACGGGCAAAATCTCTCCGGTTATCTTCGGCACCACCCAGGGGTCAGAGTGGTTTCCCGAACCGCTGCCGTTTGTGTCCCAGGAAGTGCGAGTAATTCAGCAGTTAGTAGGCGGGAGCGCTTTCCTCGATCGCCAATTTACCAGAGAGCGGCTGTCGCGAGCGCTGGCTGAAGGGGACTATACGGTACTCCATTTGGCCTCCCACGCTCGCTTCGCTTCCTTTGAGGGCAGCTTCGTGCAAACCGGAGGAGAACCGCTGTCGCTGGGAGAGTTGGAGAGGGCACTGCGCTCTCGCTCAGCTCCTTTACAATTACTGGCACTGTCGGCCTGCCAGACGGCGGCGGGCAACGACCGGGCGATTCTGGGACTGGCAGGGGTAGGAGTGCGCTCTGGCATCCCCTCAGTCCTAGGGTCGCTGTGGTTTGCCGCCGACCGGACGACGGCGGAACTGGTGGAAAGTTTCTACCGCCACTGGCAGACATTAGGAAAACCAGAGTTGGCTCTGCGGCAGGCGCAGTTGGAGCTGGTGGCCTCACCCTTGGAACATCCCCGCTATTGGGCGACCTATATTTTGGTGAAAAACTAGGGACGCCACTCCTAGCTCTGTTTTTGTGTTAGATTTATTTCGATAGAAAAAAAAAGTGGACATGATAGAACTGGCTGAAATCAAAAAACATCTCAAGCAAATGAAACCTCAAGGACATGCCGTGGTGAGCGGAGGCGGTATTGCCGGATTACTAAGCGCGCGGGTACTAGCCGATTATTTTCCCGCTGTCACACTAGTTGAAAAAGATCGCTTGCCTATGGCTCCAGAATCTCGGCGAGGCGTTCCACAGTCAGTTCAACCTCATATCTTCTTTGCCAGAGGTTATAGAATTCTGGAAGAATTATTTCCAGGAATCGGACTCCAACTGATTCAAAAAGGAGCCTTAAAGATTGATTGGGCGAGAGAATTTGACTATTTTGGAGAACAAGGGTGGTACGCTAATCCTCCTAAACCCTCTGAAATCAATTCCTTCACCTGTAGCCGTCCACTTTTTGAATGGGTCATTCGGCAACAACTTGGTCGATGCTCTAACATTAAAATTTTGACCGGATATCGAGTGACCGGACTGTTAAGTGAATCGAGCCGGAAAAAAGTAACAGGAATTCGCTTATGTCGAGGCCAAACTGGTATTGAAGAAGAACTTCCTGCGTCCTTAGTGGTAGATGCAAGTGGCCGCAGTTCTAAAGCTCCGAAATGGCTTGAGAGTCTGGGATTAACTCCACCGCCAGAAAAAGTTATCAATCCTTTCCTGGGATATGCCACTCGTCGATATCGAGAGCCAAAAAACTTTTCAGAAAACTGGAAGGTGATGCTAATTTCTCAAGCACCGCCTCATCAGAAGCGCTTGGGATATCTAGCCAGAATTGAAAACGGAGAGTGGATTGCCACTTTAGGAGGTTATGGACAAGACTATCCTCCCACTGATGAGCGCGGATTTTGCCAGTTTGCCCGCAGCCTTTCTTCTTCAAAATTTTGGCAAGCTATTACTCAAGCAGAACCTTGCTCTCCTATTTATGTACACCGAGCGACGCTCAACCGATGGCGGCAATTTGAGAAAGTAGAGATGCCCGAAGGTTTTATCGTTTTGGGCGATGCTGTTTGTGCCCTCTGCCCGGTTTGGGGTCAGGGGATGACTGTTAGTGCTTTAGCGGCTCAAACTTTGCTCTGTTGGCTAAGAGATTCTCAGAATTCTTTCTGGGGCAGGCGTTTGAGTTCTAAAAATTTTCAGCAGCGATTAGCTAAACAAATTTTCTTCCCTTGGACTTTGGCAATTACTGAAGATTCTCGTTTTCCCACTACTCAAGGAAATACCCGCCCTTCTGGAGCCGGACAAATCATGCAAAAGTATACCAACAAATTAATCAAGAAGGCTACAGAAGATCCGGCCTTATTTACGCTGTTGATGGAAGTGGGACACCTCCTTAAATCTCCTTTAGCTTTATATAATCCATCAGTTTTCTTTAAGGTTGTATTTCAATGATAGTCAAGAGCAGCTCAGGAGTTTTGCTTAGCTTTGCTTATTTTTTGGCCGGTTGTCCGGCGACGGCTCAAATAATTCCCGACAATTCTTTACCGACAAATTCTGCGGTAATTAATGACGGCAATCTGATTCTGATTAATGGTGGGACTTCTGCGGGTAACAACCTTTTTCATAGTTTTGAAGCATTTTCGATTCTAGATAGGCAAACCGCCTCATTTAACAATGCTTTGAGCGTTCAAAATATTTTTTCTCGCGTAACCGGAAATTCCAGATCCCATCTCAACGGTCTTTTAACCGCCAATGGGAAGGCAAATTTATTTTTTCTCAATCCCAACGGCATTATTTTTGGAACTGATGCTGCTTTGGCTATTGGTGGCTCTTTCTTTGGTAGTACAGCCAACCGAATTGTTTTCGCTGATGGATTTGAGTATAGTACCACTAGGAGGGAAAAATCGCCCTTATTAACAATCAGCCGCCCGATTAGATTAGGATTTGCCAATAATCCGGGGAAAATTGAAGTTTATGACCAAGGACATCAACTTATAGGCACGCCTTTTGGTTTTCTTCCTTTCAACAGAGCCAACAATCCGCCCGGCTTAAAAGTACCAGCCGGCCAAACTTTAGCATTGATTGGAGGTGAAGTAAATCTAAAAGGAGGGTTATTATCAGTTAACAGCGGACGAATTGAAATAGGCTCCGTTTCCTCTGGTCTAGCGGATTTAGTTTCAATGCCTTCAGGAGCATGGGGTTTAGATTATCGAGGAATCTCATCTTTTAGTGACATCCAGCTCTCCCAACGCTCGTTGATTGATGCTTTCGGATTTGGTGGTAATTCTATTCAATTACAAGGAGCAAAGGTGATTATCAAAGATGTCTCGGTTATTCTTCAAGGCAATCTAGGAACTTCCTCCGATGGAGAAATTTATGCTCAGGCAACTGATTCTTTAACTATCAGTGGAGCTAGTCTGGATGGGACAATCCGCAGTGGCATATTGACTGAAGCGATGGGAGGGAATGGAGGAAATGTGAGGATATCAACTCCAAGACTATTGATAGAAGAGGGAGGAGGAATATCTACAGTGACTTACAGTTCAGCCAAAGCAGGAGACTTGACGATCAATGCTTCTGAGAAGCTTGAAGTTAGCGGATTAGACTCTACCAATTCTGAATCACTCAGTGTGCTCTTGTCTATTACTTATACTCAAGGAGCAAGCGGCAATGTTCACTTAACAACTGAGCAATTACATATTCAGGAAGGGGCAACTGTGGGGTCAATCACTTTTGGCACCGGCACAGCAGGAGATGTCATGGTGAAGAGCGAACTTCTCGAAGTCAGTGGAGTTGCGCCTACTTTTGTCCCAGGAATTCTTGCTTCTACTAGTTTTGGCCAAGGAGATGCGGGAAATTTAACCATCAACACTTCCCAATTAGTTATCAGCGAAGGAGCCACTATCAATACAACCGCTCTAGCCAGTGGCAAGGCAGGAAATGTTACTATCAATGCTTCATCCTCAATAGAAGTAAGTGGTAGACAAGCAGGAGCAATTAATCCAAGCTTAATCGATTCTTCAGCTAAAATTGTGGAAAGCAACTTGCAGAGACTCTTTGGTTTGCCACCCATCCCTTCAGGCAATGCAGGGAGCGTTACCATTAATAGTCCCAATTTGAAAGTGACTGATGGCGCTTTGGTGAGTGTCGAAAATGCGGGAACGGGAGAATCGGGAACTCTTAACATCAATGCTAACCAGCTCATTCTAGAAAATGGAGCGGGAATTGCCGCTTCTACCCGTTCAGGACAAGGGGGAAATATCGTTTTAAATGCCCAGCAATTGCACTTAAAAGATAGTGAAATTTCTGCTTCATCTGGCGGTCAAGGGGAGGGAGGAAATATCCAGGTAATCTCATCGCGTATATTTCTGGAAAATAGCCCAATTACAGCAGAGAGCAGCTCTGGCAGAGGTGGAAATATTCAGTTAACTTCAAAAGACATGAGCCTTTTTAACAGCCCAATCTCTGCAACAGCTGGCGGGACAGGCAATGGAGGTAATATATCCCTCCATACCGAGAGCCTGTACGTGCTCGGCAGCGACATCACCGCCGAAGCCTTCAAGGGGCGGGGGGGGGACATCGACATCAATGCCTCTGAGTTAGCGATCATCTCTCCCGATAGCCTCATTTCTGCCAGCTCCCAGTTAGGCATTGATGGGGAGGTGAGGCTCAACACCGATTCCTTTCAAATCCAAAACTTGACTTCCCTGCCGGTAAACTTTTCCCCGGAAGTCTTACTCTCCCGGAGCTGTTTCGCCGGAAAGCCAGCGCAGGTCAGTTTTATTTGGCAAGGGCCGGGGGGAGTGCCCCTAGAGAGCGAGGTGGGGGCGTTTTCCATCCCCCTGCCTGAAACCCCAGCGGCGCAACAGGGAGTTTCTCTCCGGCCCCCTCAAGGGATGCGCCTGGCGACGCGGCTAGTGCGTACCGAAGATGGGCGGTTGTTTTTGCTCGGAGATGGCGGGGATTGGCCCGCTTCCGTTAGTGCTGAGCAGAAATGTGATGACTAGCCGGAGCGCCTCTAACATCGAATCCATTACTCGTCACCAGAGCTAGAAAGTTGTCTTCAACTGAAGCAAGAGGTTAATACCTTCATCTTGAAGCGTTTTCCGTCCTAGGGTCGGGTCTTCAATCAGTCTCAAACCGTAGTTAAACCCGAATAAAAACCACTCCTCCATCTCCCACTCCAATCCCACCCCAACGCTAGCCAAGCTGTTGGGGTAGGTTGTCGGCAATTGGTTGTTCCAGATAACACCGAAGTCGAAAAAAGTGTAGAGCGTACCAGTTCCCCAATCAGCATCTTGCCAGAAGGGACGGCGAAACTCAGCCGAGAAGGTAAGCCCGCTGTCCCCAGAGCGAGTATTTTGACGGTAGCCTCGTACCGTGCTTCCTCCGCCGATAGCAAACTGTTCGATAACAGGCAACGAATCAGGAGTCCATTTTCCCTGGAGGCGAGTTAAGAAAATCCAGTCTCCCCCTAATTGGGCGGCGTATTGTACTTGCCCCTGCCAGTCAAAAAATTCCGTATTCAGGAATTCACTCTGGGAGGTAGCATCGAAGATGGGCAGCCCGAAACTAAACTGCGACCAAATCCCTAAAGAGCTATGGGCAGAACGGGCCAGGAAAGTCTGCCAGAAGCGCGAGATGGAGAGGTTGAGGCGGTTGCTGCCGTTGAAAGCAGGCAAGGGAACGGTCTCGAAAATAAAAGTCTCTGATTCCCTCAGTTCTAAGCTTCCCCCCAAGATGAACTCGTTATCGGGACTCTTCCAAAGCGGCTGTTGGAAACCTACTGAGACGGTGGAACTGTTGGTCACCAGCCCCGCTTCCAGGAGTGGAGCTTCCACAATGCGGGTGTCGTCGTCGCGGTAGGAGAGGCGGAGGGTGCCGTCTCGTGCATTCACGGGCACAGTATAGCTGGCGAAGAACTTGTCGAGTCCATCATCTACGGTGAACTTATATTCCAATTCCAAGCGGTCTCCCCAGCCAAAAACGTTATGGTTGCGGGCTGAGAACCCCAACCCCCACTCGCCGATGGCTGGATTCTCAGCATTGTCAGCGCGAATGCCTAACTGCCAGCGGGGAGCTTCAGTTACGGTCACCGCTAGAGAACTTTCTCCCATTACCAATCCAGGACTGAGATTGGCTTCCAGTTTTTCAATCAAGGGGGTCTGCTGGAGCAGCACCAGAGCTTCTTCCAGCTTAGGAGCCGACAGGGGGGGTGAGGCAGCTAACTCAATGCGCTCTCGGATGTAGCTTTCCCGGATGTGGCGCAGCCCTTGGATTTCTAGTTCAGTCAGCCGCCCTTCGATGGCTTGATAGACTACCCGGCCTCCCACAATCTCCTGTGGTGGCAGTACCACCTCTGAGGTAGGGTAGCCCGCGCTCTTGTACACTTCGGTGAGCTGCCTGCCTAATTCTCGGAGAGCTTCGGGAGTTATTTCTCGGTGGAGATAGGGGGCAATCACGGGTGCGAAATCTTCTTCACTGAAGGCGGTACTGCCCATGACTTGAACCTCAGTAAAGTTCCATTGAGAGGTAAAAACTTGGGAGGGTTCGGTTCTCAGCGGAAGTTCCTGGGCTGATAAGTATCCTTCAGCGCTTGCCAGACCGAGGGCTACAATAAATATCCAATACACAGTTATTCCTCGAGAAGTAAAAGAATAATTCTTACCTTAACTTAGAGTAGAATAGTATTGAGGAAAAACAAAGTGTACTCTCGGAGCCAATGAGCTGCTATCTTGGCTCTTAACAAAAACATAAATACACAGATATAGTCATGGCTAGACCCAGCAAGGTACCTATCAAGGCATTGTTCTGCTCGCCAGAAATAGAATATGTGGAAAATATTTGCCGGGCATTCAACCCCCCAGCTTTTTTGGGGCAGCTCGTCCAAAATCAACTCAATAAAGAATACAAATACCGGCTGTATGGTACGACGGACTACATGGAGGCCCTTCAGATGTTGGCCAAGTGTAATTTCGACGGCCAACCCTTAGAGGGGGAACTCAGCCACCAATTTTTCGAGTTGCTAATCGTAGAGCTCAAACCCCAGTCTTCAAGCCATTTCGATGGGTTTGACCTCATTGAACAGCTCCAGTTGCTAGGACTGGACCGGGATCTTTTTGTCAAGGAAAGGGATTTAGCAAGAGATTTCTCTCGCCCCGGTCTGAGAGTCATCGCACTGGTTGAGGAAAAACAAAAAAACTTAGAGCTGATGGAGCGATTGTTGGAAACCCGTTGCGTGGTAAAAGTCTTGCCTTCACTCACTCAGCTCTCCCAATTGGATTATGAAATCGAACAGGCTATCGATAAGGTGAGCGGCAAGACTTCCAGTATCGTAATCGAAAAGCGCATCGATAAAGACCATACGAAACAAAAAAAATCAGTTTCCTACCGAGAGTTGCTGCGCTGGAAGGACAGACAGGGCAAGACTAAGAGTACTGCCTTGCGTAACATCTACTTGAACGACGCTCTAGTTCAGTCCCGAATCTTGCACTCTACCGAAAAGACGACTGTTGACCAACTCGAAGCGGACGAAGTACACCAGATCTTTCCCCCCTCGTTTTGGCGGGAATACGCCTTGGCACTAATTCGCAAGAGTTAATCTCCCAGGCGATTAGTGGTCTGATGAGGGGAGAAGTGTAACCTATTTTTAGTGTTAAAAATTTTAAGTGTGTAAAAAAACTTTTCAAGTTGTCTTTTTTTCGCTATAATTGGCTCAAAAGAAAAAAAGATACGATATTGAAGTAAACTATCATTAATAACCGATATCAATGGTTTAATGACTATCTCAATTCAGAGACACCTCGGAAAAGCCTCTCAAAAAGCAGAACGCCGTCCAAAAAGCTGGCAAGCGAAAGCGGACGACGGTTCTCCTGGAGCTTCTCCCTCAAGTTCTCTGTAAGTTCACCAATGGAGGTGCAGAACTGAAAGAAGAAAAGTATTAATTTGTTACGGAAACGAGCCCCAACTATCGGACTACGTTTAAGAACTATCTTAAACGAAAGTCGTCGTTAGGTCAAGATTGTTATCTCAATTATAGCAACTTGAAGATAGAAATGGGGATATGGTAGCGAGTTTCCCTCTCCAGCTACTGTAGGGATTTTGGATTGGAATAATCGTGAAATCGTAAATCCAAAATGGGAAGTGTCAAAACAATAATTAAACAATTATTCAATTAAGTTAGAGCCAACAATTTGACTGGGTGAATTTTGAATTTTGAATTCAAAAGGTGGTCAAGTTTCAGGTGTTAGATTTCAGGTATTAGGTGTCAGGTATTAGGTGTTAGGTATTAGGTGTCAGGTATTAGGTGTTAGGTGAACAGAGGCGAACCTGAAGCCTCGCTCAATCAGTTTGTCCCGTGCCATTGTTATTAGTTTCCCGTACAAATACCTCTCTTCTAATGCGAACGCTTCCATTGGTTCAAATACGCAATCAAGGAGAAAACCAATGGAATTCCACAACAAAACTGCCAAATTTCCCCAGCTCGACCAAAACCAAGCCCGCCGTCAGTTGGAATTACTCGGCTACCAGTGGGGGGGAAACGTCTTCGTGCGCTTCTTCTACCCTTCTGACGACCCCCGCAAGGATTCCGATAAGGGGCGTAAGGGCGATCGCTTCAA
>JAAUYA010301442.1_pt1 | contig 18086 bp, 11 predicted proteins | sample 7278161 | NCBI WGS metagenome assembly JAAUYA01 (sample SAMN14350120, study PRJNA611818) | marine sediment metagenome | isolation source: surface marine sediment (3m) | place: French Polynesia: Moorea | collected 2018-08
ATAATCTCGATTAAAGTCAAAAATTATCAAATAAGATTAAATTTGAAGGAGACAATTTTTTGATGAGAATGAGCTCAAGAGCCTTAGTTTCGTGTTTACCAGAGAAAAAACTTAGTTAACCAAAGCTGAAATTTAGACAAAACCAGAAGTATTAGCGGAAAATTCCCCCTATCTCCCCAGCTCCCCCTCTCCCCATCTGTCTTTCTTAAGAATGAAACAGCCCTGCGCCTTAAGGCGGGGGCTTGAAAGCTCATCACCTGACCCGCCTAAGTCCCTTGAGGACTACGTTTAACCCAAGTGTTAAAGTCCTACCCTAGAATGCTCGCCAGTTCTAGGCTCTAGAACCACAGGATTAAACAGCCCTATCGAGATTAAAGCAGTGTTTTGTGGAAATTACCGAGGTTAAACATTGGCTAGGCACACTTTACCCTAGTAATAGGAGAAACTCATTTATGCGAGTATTCGTTTTAGACAAAAACAAAAAACCGTTAGATTCTTGCCACCCTGCTAGAGCCAGAAAATTGCTCAGTTCGGGACAGGCTAAAGTTTTTCGGAGATACCCATTTACCATAATCATGCCAGAGTTGGAGGTAGAAAATTGTGTAACACATTCCCATAGATTAAAAATTGACCCAGGAGCAAAAACAACGGGGATAGCTATTCTTCAAGGTAGTAGAGTTGTTTGGGCAGCCGAATTAACCCATCGAGGTTTCCAAATTCGCGACAGTTTAACGAAACGACGGCAACTCAGAAGGTCAAAGCGTTCCCGAAAAACTAGGTACAGAAAGCCTAGATTTTTCAATCGAACCCGCCCAGAGGGTTGGTTAGCTCCCTCATTACAATCAAGAGTCGAGAATATCTTGACTTGGGTTAGAAAGCTAATTCGCTATTGTCCCATTACAGAGATTTCTACAGAACTTGTTAGGTTCGATACTTCATTGATGCAAAACCCTGAAATATCAGGGGTTGAATATCAGCAGGGTGAACTAGCTGGTTATGAGGTGCGCGAATATGTTTTAGAAAAATGGGGCAGAACTTGTGCTTATTGCACAGCCAAAGATACTCCTCTAGAGGTTGAGCATATTCACCCAAAATCTAAAGGTGGCTCTAATCGCCTGAGTAATTTAACCTTAGCTTGTCGCCCTTGCAATCAGAAAAAAGGCAATCAAGACATCAAGCAGTTTTTAGCGAAAAAACCCGACTTATTGACCAGAATACTGTCAAGAGCTAAAAAACCTTTAGCTGATGCGGCGGCAGTTAACTCGACTCGTTGGAAACTATACGAATCTTTAAAAGCAATGGGCTTGCCGGTGGAAACTGGCTCTGGAGGTTTAACCAAGTACAACCGTTGTCGTCAAAATCTTCCTAAAACCCATTGGCTAGATGCCGCTAATGTAGGAAAATCAACTTCCGAACAACTAATAGTAGAAGTTGCCAAACCTTTATTAATAACAGCGAAGGGGCATGGCACTAGGCAACAGTGCAGGACAAATAAGTACGGATTTCCCATTCGTTACTGTTCCCGACAAAAAGTCCATTTTGGTTTCCGAACAGGTGACATTGTTAAAGCGATTGTTACCAAAGGGAAAAAAATAGGAACTTATGTCGGAAGAGTAGCAACCAGAGCATCAGGCTCATTTAATATCTCAACCAAAAATGGTCTAATCCAAGGTATTAGCTACAAATACTGCCAACTTATACACGGGAAAGATGGATACCAATATGTATTTTAAATTCGATGCCCTGTCGGACAGTTGTTTATGTAAGGGGGGCTCCTCCTCCTCATACATAAATGATAGAGGTTTCCGTCGCCCCCCTTACCAACCCCCAATTTTGATGATGAATAAGTAGGGGCGCAAAAAGAGTGTTAAATCCTGAATCAGTTGATTTTTGCCTAGAACTTCTCGAAAAACAGCACGATAGGGCGACTTTTAGCTGCGCAAACCAACAACTGGATCGATATTTGCATGACCTAGCCACCCAAGATAAGAAGAGAAATATCGCAATTCCCTATGTTATTGTTGACCGAGAACGCCAAAAAATAATTGGCTACTATACGCTATCCATGAGTGGCATAAATCTCGAACATCTACCCCAAGGTATTGCTAAAAAATTACCCAAATATCCCATAGTTGGTGTGACTTTAATTGGTAGATTAGCAGTGGATCGTGATTATAGGGGATGTGGTTGGGGAAAGTTGTTGATTATGGATGCTTTATATAGAAGTCTCGGAGTCAGTAAAACGACTGGTTGTTTTGCGGTGGTGGTAGATGCAATCGACGATGAAGCGGTGAGGTTTTACCAAAGATTTGAGTTTCAAGCTTTTCCTAACCAGCCGTATAAGCTATTCCGGACTATGACAAACATTGCTCAAACTTTTGGTTGCCAATAGAAGTGCGATCGCTGCCGCTACCGGAGAGGATGCCAAAACCATTGAAGAAGTTTATGAGCCTTATCTATTACAAATAGGTTTTATTAATCGTACTACTAGAGGTCGAGTTGTGACTGAAGCAGCCTGTCAGCATTTACAGCTACTTTAAAACTCTTTTAAACCTAAGGTCAACAAGAGTAATACTCTTGTTCAATCTGACAGTGTAAGATAATTAGGGGCGATCGCCTTCTGTGAGATTAAGATGATAGTGTTTTTCGTGACCTAAATTATCTACTTATAAAAGAGTATTTATTTTTGATTATTTGATGGCAATTTAAAGATTTTGTAAAGATTAATTATAAAGATTCCTCAAAAGATAAATATTTATATTTTGACAAGGTAATTTATATTTATTTTTTCATCATTTAATTTAAAGATTTTATAAAGAAAACATAAATAAAAACCCAAAAGACTATTATCCTGTAAATTTTTTGGTTATTCGTTTATTTTTTTATAATAAGTTTACTTGGATAAAAAGCATTTTATTTGTTTTATAATATACTCAAACAAGACTTTAATTTTAATATATTTTCAGTTATTAATGAGGCAAAAATCCGATGCAAGTAATCAGCGACAGATTGGAACAAATCAAGGTCGGGACTGAAACCATATTCCGCAACTTAACCATATTCCCTCTGCTCAATGGCGGGGGTGGACAACCAGACTACCTGACTCTAGACGAGTCACTAGCACAGCAATCTGCCAAGGTGACAGAGGTTTCACAAGGGGGAAGCGTTCCCGAACTGAAATTTTTTAATAAAAGCGATCGCCCGGTTTTGCTGCTCGACGGAGAAGAACTAATTGGAGCCAAGCAAAATCGTATCCTCAATCTTACCATTCTTGTCCCAGCAAAACAAAGCCTGGTGATTCCAGTTTCTTGTGTCGAACAAGGGCGGTGGAGCTATCAATCAGACGAATTTTCCTCAGCACCCCGCACTCATTATGCAACAGGGCGGGCAATGAAGATGAGCCAAGTGACGAACTCTCTGGATACAACAGGAGAGCGATATTCAGACCAAAGTACACTTTGGACAGATATTTCCCAGAAAACTTCTCGCTTGCTTTCTGATTCACCCACTATGGCGACGTCTGCCATATATGAGCAGCACTCAACTGATATAGAAAATTTCGTCAGCGCTTTTACCGCCCTAGAGAAACAGGTAGGTGCATTATTTGCCATTAACGGTAAAGTACTAGGCTTTGACCTCTTTGACTATGCCGCTACATTGCAGAAATTATTGCCCAAACTGGTGCGCAGCTATGCCCTAGATGCCATTGATAACCAGGTAGACAAACCTTCTACCCCTTCTACAGCTAACGCTCAGGAATTACTGCGAATAGCTATCAACGCCTCAGCCAAAACCTTTCCGGCAATTGGCAAAGGCGAAGATGTACGCTATTTAGAGGCTTATATTACAGGGGGAGGCTTGATCGCAGATGGGCGGTTGGTTCACTTGAGTGCTTTTCGCCGCTGTTGACGAGCAACAAGAATTTATTATTTAGATTTGCTAATGGATAATCAACAGGAGAGCTAGAGCGATCGCTCCCTAATGGAAGTATTAGCACTAATGTCGCTAAAATAAGGAGAAGACTTTGAAAATAGTCACCACAATTTACTTTCTAGAATGGTAATTTTATCAAAATAGCTTTTTAGCATATCAAATATATGTCTGAATTAAGAGTAAAATTTTCTCTATCTACTCTAGCGTTAATCATTGCTACTATCTCTTTATTGATTTTACTGTGGCAATTAAGAAACTTACTAGTCATTTTAATGATCTCTGTAGTCATAGCAGCAACCCTGGCACCGACGATCGATCGGGCAGAAAAGGTATTTATTCCCCGTTGGTTAGCAGTAATTCTCGCTTATTTAGGTATTATCTTGATTATCACTGGTGCAGGTTTATTAATTGGTCCTACTGTAATCACCCAAATTCAGCTTTTAGTGCAAAAACTACCTACCTATTTAGATATTTTAGGCTCGGCGAGTCAAAATTTAGTGGTTCGCTTGGGTATTACTGAACCAGAAGCTCTCAACCTATTTAATCAATTATTTGATTTACAAGCGTTAACTGCTTGGGCAGCTCGTTCCAGCCAACGGTTATTATTAAGTTCTCTGGATGTAACCAAAGGCTTTGTCGGATGGATACTTAATGTCATTCTCTCATTATTATTGTCTGGTTATATGCTAGCAGGGTCGCAAAAATTAATTCAAGGAATAGTGAGTTTGTTTCCGCAACCTTGGGAAGAGCGTTTAGCGGCACAAGTTTTGCCTGTGAGTCAGCGCATGGGAAATTATATTCAAGGCAGACTGTTGGTTTCCTTTATTTTAGGATTAGCTATCACTGTTGGTTTACGAATTGTAGGAATTTCTGAATTTGCCCTCGGTTTAGGAGTAATTGCTGGTTTTACCAATTTAATTCCTTTTTTTGGTCCAGTTTTGGGTTCAATTCCTGCTTTAATTGTGGCTGTCGCTCAGGGGGGATGGACTTTTTTATGGGTACTATTGTTGTTTGTGGTGATTCAAAATGTGGAAACTTATGTACTCGATCCTCTTTTAGTTGGTTCTTCAGTAAACGTAGCTCCTTTATATCAATTATTAGCAGTTTTAGGTGGAGTGCAAGTTTTAGGAATTATTGGCGCTTTAATTGTACCTCCTTGGGTTGCAGGCGCTGGTGTGATGCTAGAAAATCTCTACTTGAAACCTAAAATGTTAGCGCAAGCTGCTAATTCTCAATTAGATACTTCCCTAGATAAGAGAGAGTAGTTATGACCACTCAGTCTGGATTAATTAGCCTAGGCAATGGCCCAGTTGACTGCAGCTTCAAACAAGTTTAGTGCGTTAGAGGTGACGGAGGAAGTATTGCCTAAGAAAAGACCAACTCGCTTAGCAGGGGTAGGGTCTCCATTCGCCAGTAATGCGTCGGACTCATAGGCAAAGATAGTCGAACGATTAACGTTACCCAGAACTGAGGCCACATGAATCGCTTCTTCCCCAGGTAAGCCCCACGCCACCTTCTTGGCGTCACTATAGATTTCCACTGTTCCACTCAAGTTCGCAGCAAGAGGATGAGTTGGCTCAAGAATACCAATCTCTGTTTGATTGGCAAAATTTCCATAGTCCGAGTCCTGCTGAACACCAGTAAGCCCTAGGTCATCATAGAGATTACTCTTCCAGGTAATTACCGGAACATCAACCGTTGTGAACTTCTCACCAACAACTGCCGAAGATACAGATTTCGAAATTAGAACTAACTCCTTGTCTGCAGCATCATCAAGGCTGATATCATGATCGTCGGCAACTGTAACACTGTAGCCCAAGGAATCTAACCGGTCTACGAGAATTTTGTCTGCTTTCCCCAATGTACTTGAGCCTGCTACAAACAGAACGTCACTATTTCCGTGTTCGATGGCCAATTCATAGAAATGAACCTCAAATACACCACCACTATTTTTATCAGCTTGTGCATAGTTCCCCGCTTTAAAGTAAAAGACATGGTCATCCCATTTTTCACTCAAGCGTCCTTCACCAAAGGTCAATTGATGAGTGGTGGTGTTGACGGTAATGGTCAAGGTATTGCCATTCAACTGAATATCGTAGGTAAAGGCTTCTAAGCCTACGGTGTCAAATTTCAAGCTAAATGGATTACCGTTGTCAGGATCCTCGTTGAGAATGGCTCGTACAGGCTTGTCAACACCATCCCACAGCAGCTTAACCAGTGGTTTGCTGGAGTATTTTGTATGTATTTGTCCTACAACAGTCTGGGGGTCATCGGCAAAAAATTCATCGACCCGCAACTTAGCATGTAACCGATGCTGTCCTTCATTCTCCCAGTTGGCTGAGCCAGTGCTTTCACCAGGTTGCCAGTCATAGAGTTCTCTGAGTTCAGAGCGGACGTATTTAGAGTTAGATGTGGTTGTTCCACCGGTCAGGGGTGTACGAAAGACCAGAGCCCCGTCATCACTTATATAAAAATATTTGTCATCGCAAAATCCTCCATCCAGGGATGTGATGCCTTCAGGATTATCACCTAAGGGGAGAATTTCAGCAGCTGAACTGTCACCATTGCCAAAGTAATCTGCTTCGGATACTGGCAGGGTAAGTTTCCAAACGGAAAGGTCGAAATTGTCACTAGAATATGGCATAAGACAAAAGATGAAATAAGTAGAATTGTGGCACAGTGAAAGATAGAAAATCCCTCCGGGAGTCTAGTGGTGGAATGCAGAATTAAGAATGCAGAATGCAGAATTAAGAATGCAGAATGCACCAGTAGAAAATCCTTATTTTTCAATACTTACACGAATTCTAAACTCCCGTTTCATTTACGCCCTTTCCCACTAGAAATCTCAAGTAAGCTAAAAACGCAAGTTGCTAGTTATAAAAATATTATTATTCCAGAATAATTGCAACCAAAAAATTACTGATTTTTAGATATATATTCCTGAATTTTTTCTGTATAAACACTTATGTGTACACCTTCGATTAACTTTAGAGTTATAATTTGATGTACCATCTTTCGTTCACCTTGAAATAGAAAATTTGGCAAAATCGATGTAAACATCTTTAGGTGTTGCCCAAGAAGAATCACTACCACCAAAGAAAGTAGAAAAAAATATCCCTTCAATTTTGAGATTTTTACTAGTCCGAAACAGAAGGTTTCTGATCGTTAAAACTTCCTGATTATTAACCCAAATTTGAATAACACCATTACTTTTTTCTGGCTGATTGAGACTGACTTCTTGCTCGATCTTGTACCATTTCCCTGGCTGAAAATACCAGTTTCCTCGACCAAGAGAAGTTCCATATTTTTCACTTGTTGGTAGATAAGCATAAACTTCTCCTGCGCCTTTTCGCCGCCACATGTAGCGAGTAGAAAATCCGTTGGTCCCATCGGGAATATTTCCTCCACTGGTAGCTATTCCTCCATATAATCCAGGTAATTTTCCCCCTTTAACAAACTTAAAATCTGGGGAAAAGCGGACATAATAACTTAATCGCAGTTTAGTTTGAGGAGAAATGTTTAATGTTGCATAAAATTGAGTACCACCCACGGGCGCATAGTCTTTACGGGTAACGGTCGGACTAGCTGAATTAGAAGGATAATGAACTCGCAGAATTTGCTCGAACCGACCACTTGGATCGCTGATTACAACTGCATTGCTATTTCCCCAGCGACCATGACTGATAATACCCCAAAATTTTTCCCAATTATCTTCGGTAAAATCATTAGACCAAATCAGTTGGGAATTGCTCGCTGTTTCTAACAGCTGCGAAGGCTTGCTCGACGGTAAATCTACCGAAGCATATCTATTAGCACTGCAACTAAATGCACTCAGGCAAGAAGCGAAAATAATCAGATAGGAAGTAAGTTTTTTCATGGCTGATAACAGTTCTTCTTACCATTTTTCAAAAAGAACGGAAGGGTTGATGAGTTCAAACTATTGTCCTGTCTAATTCAATACTTTTAAATATTGAAGAAAATTGGTAAAAAACTATTTTAGACAAGATATATTTTACCTTGCGATCGCCGCTTTTGTCATCATATCGGTCGGATATCATTTTTGAAAAAAGCTTGAAATGCTTTTATAGAAAAGATTTTAGTCACTGTCATCTAAACTTTTGTCAGTCAATCAGCTTTCGGGATTGTTATAGTGTTAAGAAATATTACTTCGAACGCTTGCGAAGTAGGCCAATCATCTGCTTCCCAAAAACGACTAGAATCCTATAACTTTTGAGCGGGAGAGATGTCAACTTTATCAACTAAGCAGCATGAAAAAATTACGAATCTTACTAGTAGACGATCAACAAATAGTTTGTGAAGGTTTAAAAATACTCCTTAAAGACGTAGATGACTTTAATATTGTTGGTACTGCGAATGATGGTTATGAGGCGATCGCCCAAGTAGAAAAACTCAAACCCGACCTAGCCTTGATAGATATAGAAATGCCTGGTTTGGATGGAGTTAGTGCAACGCGGATTATTTGTGATAAGTTTCCAGCAACTAAAGTTTTAGTTTTGAGCGGCTTTGATAGCAATGACTACATTAAGCAATCTCTCAGTGCTGGGGCTCAGGGATATATTGTTAAAAGCACAGCCCCAGCAGAACTAATCGACGCTATTCGTAGTATTGCTCGTGGTTATACTAAAATTGGTCCAGGATTACTTGAGAAGTTAATCCCAGTTGTCGAACAAGGTAATTCTGAGCCAATTGAAAAAGAGATTCACAAAGGTACTCCTGGGGAAAAAACTTTTAACTTCAATCAATTTGAACTTTGGTACCAACCTATATACGAAGTCGATAGTGATGAAATTGCTTATCACGAAGTCTTATTGCGTTGGCGAGATGATCGAGGCAATATCTACTTACCTGATGAATTTATTCCTCTAGCTATCCGTGCTAAAGTGCTCCAAAGATTAGATCGTTTTACGCTCAAAAAAGCCATTACAGCCTTAGCTCACAATCCGACACTGCGTCTATCAGTTAATTTAGGCCAATCAGTTCTAGAAGACTTAAACCTTCCCGTCGATCTACAATTTTGGTTAAATGAAGCAAAAGTTGAAGCACAGAGACTGTATGTGGAAATTACAGAAGCAACAGTTTCCCACAATTATGTAGTAGCATCACGTCTAATTGAAAGACTCAAAGCCATCAATGTCGGGACTATCCTTGATGATTTTACTGGTCGTTATCTCAGTCACAGTCAATGCCAACAACTAGCGATTGATTCGGTTAAAGTTAATGCCCAGGTAGTTGCTACTGAGTCAGCAATTGACAAAACTGCAGAGCAAAATCACGATATTTCTAGAAGCTGGGATTCTTTTCAACGAGTTACTGCTAAATTCGTCACTGATGAAGCGAGTTTGGCATTAGTCAAAAAAGCCGGTATCAACCAGATTCAGGGCAATTATTTACAGAAAGCTATTTCTTATCCTATTCTTCAAGCTCAAGTTCCCACAATTGTCGTCAACGAGGTCAATGAATTAACCAAATCTGAATCGGAGCAGAATGTACCAGTTGCTCCTTCACCTTCTTCTCCCCAAGAAATTGTCATCCCCCCAGTTATGGAAAAACCACCAAAAGCTAGTTGGTGGCGGCGTTCGTTTTTTGGGGCTTTTTTTGTCGGTTTAGGTGTTACATCCCTGATTGTAGGATTGATGACTCTCGAACATCGCTTGACGAAAATAACTGCCAAATCTGGCATCATCAATGGTCGGGTTGTAAGTTTGCGCTCGCCAATTGAGGGAACTCTCAGTGCTTTTTATCCCACTCCTGGCGTAGTTGTAAACTCCGAACAGGTTCTTGCCCGGATTGCGCGCTCAGATCAACTCGAACAGGCAATTGCTGAACTTGAAGGAAATTTGCAAACTAAACAAAGTCTTATTATTGCTGCTCAAAAGTCACTCAAGTTTATGCAAACAACTTTAGCTGAGCTCGAAAGTCAATCTAAAAAGGTTTGGGATGTGGAGGTTAAAATTGACAATACTGCTGTTAAGGAAAAAGAGGCACAACTAGCAAAAGTATCTGCTTTAGCAAAATCCAAACGTTTGGAATACGAACGTTATCGTCACCTTCAAGCTAAGGGAGCTGTTTCTAAACAGTTGATGGAACAGAAACAAGCAGCTTGGGAAGCGGCAGTAGCCGAGACAAATCAGGCCAAACAACAATTGCGTAAAGTGACTGAAGAGCTCAGAGCTTCTCAACAGCGAGTTGCTATGGATGATTTCGCCCGCAGCGGAGCAAGTTATGAAGAAGAGATCTCTCAGTTGCGTCAGAAGATTGAGAATCAAAAAAATTTAATTACCACCCTTGAAACTGAAGCTAAAATTGCTCAAGAGCAATTGGACAAAGCTAACTCACCCTATAGTGAACGTCAAGATATCGAAATTAAAGCTCCTCTCAAGAGTGTAGTTTATAAGACGGAAAAAGAAACGGGTGAAGGCGTTAACCGTGCTGAGGCACTTCTGACTCTCCTTGACTGTAACAATCTTTGGGTGGAAGTAATTCTCAATGCTGAACAAGCAAGTTTAATCGATGTCCGAAAACCGGTAGGTATTAATTTAGCTGGCAATGCCCGACCAATTTCTGGACTAATCAATTTAGTTCAAGGGATTAGTTCTCAGGGAGATGCAGAGCGATCGCAGCGCTTGCAATCTCAAGCACTTGTTCCTAATATTCCCAGTGAATTAATTGGTAAATCTTTAACTCGAATCAAGGTTAATATGCCTTCTTCAGCTAAACAATCAGAAAACGAGCAATTTTGCGGCTTAGGAAAACCTGCAAGACTTACTTTTGCTAGAGTAGGTAGATAAAATTATTTATATATTTACTACTTAGTTATATTTCTTTCTCCCTGCTCCGGCTCTCCCTACTTCCTGCTAGCTCAAAATATTCAATTCATTTTCTCCGGGAACTTATTCCGATGAAATTGCTTCTAAAGAATCTAGTACAGAAATGCTTAGAAGAACCGGCAAAAAGAAAAGGAGAAAAATTGCATGAAAATTCTGGTATGGGGATTGGGTTACGTAGGAACAGTCGTCGCTGGCTGTTTGGCTAAACTTGGTCATGAAGTTGTTGGCATCGACCCTGTAGCAACTAAACTTGGGGCGATTAAAGCAGGTAAGAGTCCAATTAAAGAGCCAGGTTTAGATCAATTAATTCAAGCAGGAGTTGCTAACGGCAAAATCACCGCCGTCACCTCTGGGAGAGAACTCGTTCAAGATGCTGATATTTCTCTAGTCTGTGTCGGTACTCCTAGCGCACCAGACGGCAGCACTGGACTCAAATATATTCAAGCAGTAGCGACGGAAATTGGTGATGGTCTCAGATACTCAGATAAATATCATGTAGTCGTTCTGCGTAGTACGGTGTTTCCTGGTACGACCAATAAAGTTTTACGCCCTCTTCTTGAGGAGTACTCCCAAAAACGCTCTGGAGAAGATTTTGGTCTAGTCATGAACCCAGAGTTCTTGCGGGAAACAACGGCAATTAAAGATTTTTATGACCCTCCGTATACAGTTATTGGTCAGTGCGATCGACGAGCTGGAGATATAGTTGCTCATCTATACGAAGGCATATCTGGAGAAATCTATCGAGTAAGTGTAGAAACCGCCGAACTACTCAAGCAAACTAATAATGCTTTCCACGCCCTCAAAGTTGCTTTTAGTAATGAAATTGGCAGACTATGCGATCGCCTAGAGTTGAATAGCAAGGAACTGATGGATTTAGTTTGTGCCGACACCAAACTCAATATCTCCCCAGCTTACCTGCGTCCTGGCTTTGCCTTTGGTGGTTCTTGTCTTCCTAAAGATCTGCGCTCAATTACTTTCCACGGACAACGCTTAGGGGTTTCTCTCCCAGTCATGGAAGCAATTTTACCCAGTAACACTGAGCACATCGAAGCTGCTCGGATTAAAGTCCACAATCTCAATGCTAAAACTGTGACTGTATTGGGTTTGAGTTTTAAAGCTAATACAGACGACTTGCGAGAAAGTCCCATGCTGGAACTGATTCGGAAACTCTGGCAAGACGGTTTAAACATCCGCGTTTATGATCCTGACGTACAACTGGCAACCATTATGGGGAGCAACTTGGAATATTTAGAACGTCAATTACCACAAATTAATAAAATTTGTAGTAGTTCTCTAGCAGAAGCTCTGCAAAATACTGAAGCTGTTGTTCTTGCTCAAGAGCGTCCCGAATTCCAAACTGCGCTTAAACAGCTACCAATTGGGGTAGAGGTTATCGATTTGGTTCGTCCTCATCTCAACCAACTTGCGACTGCGGAAGTGGTTGATTATGTGACAGGTGATGTCGTTACTTCGATATCAGCCTAGATTTTGAAGCATGAGGAAAGTTAAGAAAACGGGGGATAATGGAGGCTTCAACAGCAAGGTCAACTAAACAAACTCAATTTATCAGTAATTTTCTTAATTATGCTGCCTTGCTTGTAATATGGGTTGGAGCATTTTACGGACTTTACTGGTTGCGAGAGGAAAACACTATTTTTCTCACTAGTGCTGGGAATGGGTTAATCATTCTGGGCACGATCGGGCTGTGTCGGTGGAGTTGGTTGTTACTCCATGCGATCCGTTCTTGGTTTTATCGACTTTGGGTTTTTCCTAGTTGGCGGCGGAAAGCGATGCGAATTCCGGTGGAGAATTTGCCCCAAATAGCGATTGTGATTCCTACCTATAAGGAAAAACCCTGGATTACTGAGCGCGTTTTCCGAGCAATTGCCCGAGAAGCACAAACTATCCATCATCCCCTCATTCTTGTCAGCGTGACTACTGAGGCCGAAAATCAAGCGATCGCCAAACTTGTTAGAGAAGAAGATCCTACAGGTAAATCAGTTCAGCACGTTCCTCTCCCCGATCCTGCCAGCGGAAAACGGGGGGCTTTGGCAGTAGGATTAGAAGCTCTCAGTCAGATGAATTTACCTGCCGATGCCTTAGTTGCTCTGATGGATGGGGATTCGGAATTAGAGCCAGGAAGCTTGCGTCGTTGTTTGCCTTTCTTTCGCCTGTTTCCTCGCCTTGGTGGGTTAACAACTAACGAACAACCAGAGGTATATGGTTCGGAATTCTTCTCAGAGTGGCTACATCTGCGCTTTTGCCAGCGACATCAGTATATGTGTTCTCATGCCCTGTCTCACAAAGTTCTCTGTTTGACAGGGCGTTGCTCATTTTTTCGGGCAGAAGCGGCGCTCGAACCCAGTTTTCGTGGACTCCTGGCTAATGATTATCTCAATGATTGGCTGTGGGGACAGTTCCGCTTTTTTTCCGGAGATGACAAAAGTACTTGGTACTGGTTGCTGAAACGAGGCTATGACATGATCTACGTCCCGGACACAATGGTGACGACCATTGAAACGATTTCGGGTTCTATTCTCGAGCGCTCCTATCAAAATATGCGTCGCTGGTCGGGAAATATGCTCCGTAATGGGAGTAGAGCCTTAGCCTTAGGACCTTGGCGCACTGGTTTATTTACTTGGTTGTGTATCCTGGATCAGAGAATTACCATCTGGACTTCCCTGATTAGTCCAGGCATTTTGCTCGTAGCTAGCCTTAGTGGTGACTGGCTGAAGGTAGCAATTCTCAGCTGTTGGTTGTTGATTACTCGTCCTCTCTATCTATTTATGGTGTTTTGGGGGCGAAATTCTCGTTTACAATTAGTTCATCTGCCGATTCTCCTTTTTTCCCAATGGGGAACAGCTCTAATTAAGATTTGGACACAAATGAATCTAGCCCAGCAAAAGTGGACCAATCGCCACGGTAGCAAGGGAAAATCAGCAGCAAGTTTCGGTTTGGGGAAGAGGTTACAGATGCTTTCCTCCCAATTGCTCTTCTACGTGCAGATTTTTAGCTTTACTGTCTTTTTACTCTGGCAGTATGGAACAGTCAATTTGGTACAAGATGTTAGCGATTCTTGGCAGACAAGACAAACATTCGCTGAATCTCTCCCTCCTGTGGAAGTTATCCGGGCAAGTGATTATGGAGTCTACCCCAGCGATGAACAGGATGATGCAGTTGCCCTGCAAACTTTAATCGATCGACTCCCACCAACTGGCAATATCCAGATTGAGTTACCGCTAGGAGAAATCGATCTCAATCAACCTCTCAGACTAGAACGTAGCCATACGGCAATCTTGGGTCAAGGAATGCAAGGAACAATTCTGCGCGTCAATCCCACCTTTCCCAAGAATGCAACAGTTTTAACGATCGGCTCGACTGCGAGTAATCCAGAGGAAAAACTGGTCAATATCAATCTCAAAGGCTTTCAAATTAAGCCAGCAACCGACCTAATCCCAACGATTAATTATATTTCTTTTCGTAATGTCCAACGCTCAAAAGTTGCCCATCTTTATCTGGAGCAAGGAAATTTAACCATGGATGGGGTTACTGAAAATATCAAACTTGAGTATGTAGTGATTCAATAGGAGTAAAGAAAAATAGTAATGTCTATTCGGAGCTTTTACAGTCAACTAGATCCCGTAATTACTTTCCTACCTGATGGTGGTTTTGTCACTATCTGGGAATCGGAATATCAAGATGGTCAGGATATAGGTATCTACGGTCAAATTTATGACCCTGACGGCAAGATTGTTAAGACAGAATTTCAGGTCAACACAACCACTAAAGATGCTCAAGACACTCCTTCGGTAACAACTTTAGCCGATGGCGGTTTTGTTGTTACCTGGCAATCCCGTAATTTTGGTGGCACAGAATACGACATATTTGCTCAACGCTACGATGCTACTGGCAATACTATCGGAGAGGAAATAGCGATCAATACAACTACGGCCGATTTCCAAGAAGAACCTCAAGTTGTTGGACTCAGTGACGGTGGCTTTGCGATCGCTTGGGAATCAGACCAACAAGATGGCAGTGGATTAGGCATTTATGCTCAACGCTACAATGTAAATAGCACTCCCATCGGGGCCGAATTCCAGGTTAATACATATACTACCAGGGACCAAGGCAATCCAGCAGTTGCGTCCTTAAGCAATGGTGATTTTATCGTTACCTGGCAATCTTCCAGGCAAGATGGGAGCGAATTTGGCATTTACGCCCAACGCTACGATCTCAATGGCAATCCTAAGGGCAGCGAGTTTCAGGTCAATACCCACACCGATGGGAGCCAAAATAGTCCGGCGATCGCTACCTTGAATAACGATCACTTCATCATTGCGTGGCAGTCTTCTAGCCAAGATGGTGATGATTATGGGATTTTTGCTCAGAGGTACGATCGCGAAGGTAATGCTCTGGGAATGGAATTTCAGGTTAATACTACCGCCATAGGAGAGCAAATCTTACCTTCGATCGCCAATTTAGCTGATGGCGGTTTGATGATTACTTGGCGCAATCAGGGTGCCGATCGGAGTGGGGGGTATGATGTCTATGCTCAACGCTATGACGCTACTGGTAATGCTGTAGGCGGTGAATTTCAACTCAACACCATGGCAACTAACGAACGGGGATACGCTGATGTTACCGGACTAGCTGATGGTGGATGGGCGGCCATTTGGCATGTGGTCGAGCCGGCAAGTGGTCAGTACGACACTTTCTCCCGTATTTTTGATGCTGATAGTAACCCCGTTGGCACGGAATTCCAGGTTAATACTTTTGAATATGAAATTCCGCCTCTGGATGAAATTACTCCTCCAGAGGAAGGATTAGTCATTACTATTGCTGCTAGCAACACTCCTGAGGCTCTAGCCATGGGAGCTACCTATCGTGCTAACGGAGTTAAAGATCAAGAGTTAATCAACCAAGCAATTGCTGAGGTTAATGAGTTTGGTGGGGGAACAGTCCTGCTCCTGCCAGGAGTTTTCAATATCGAGGACAACGTTTTAGTTAGAAGCAATGTTGAGCTTAGAGGCTCTAATTGGCAGACTACTCTGAGATTAATCGATGAAGCTGAATTATCCGACGCGGGAATTATTCGCTCCCGTGGTGCATCTAATAATAGGTCTGATATTGCCGTGTACAATGCCACCCTAGCGGACTTTCAAATCGATGGGAATCGCGAGAATCAATCTAGTTCCAGCAATAAATACGGTGTTTATGGTAATTACAAAGACAGCCTCTTTACCAAGATTTACATCCACGACACCCCTTCCTATGGCTTCGATCCCCACGAAGATTCCCAGACTGGGAGAGCAACAATTAATTTAACGATCGCCGATAGTTTCATCGAAAATTCTGGCTTAGACGGGATTACCCTTGATAAATTAGTTGACTCCCTAGTTACCAATAATCTCACTATCAATAACGCTCGCCACGGCATCAATATAGTTAGCGAAACCAAAGATACGCTCTTCAGCAACAACGTCAGTATCGGTAACGGTGCCAATGGCATTACCATCCAAACAGGCTCTCATGAAGTAGATATTATTGATAACCAAATTGGGGAAAATACCCGCTATGGAATTTATCTTCTTCAGGAAGAAGGTAATCGCATTGAAGGGAATCACCTCTTTCGTAATCAGAGAAACGGTATCCTGCTGGGATTTTCTGATAACAATACCGTTGCTAATAACCTAGTTTTTGATAATGCTCAGGCTTTAAACGATCAGTATAGTGAGCTTGAACTTTCTGATAATGAAATCGAATATTCAACTGATAATTTAGTAGCAGACAATGTCGTTCGGAGTTCTCTGGATAATCGCGCTCGTTATGGGATTCGCGAAAAATCTGCGGGAGAAAACTATAATACCATCGCCAACAATCTGGTTACCGGTGCAGTACGTAATGATTATTCTATCAAAGGAGCTAATAGTACTCTCACCGAAGCCAATCCCAACCTCATTTTGGGGACACCTGCTGACGACAATCTCTCAGGAAATAACCAATCAGACAGGATTGTTGGTGGAGCTGGTGATGATAATCTCGATGGTAGAACAGCTCGAGATCTTCTAGAAGGCGGCAAGGGTAACGATACTCTCAATGGTAGAACAGGTAAAGATCTCCTCTGGGGCAATAATGGCAATGATGTTTTCCAAGGCGGTAAACAGAACGATTATCTCAATGGTGACTCCGGTGAAGACACTTTGAATGGAGATTTTGGTGAGGATATCCTCGAAGGGGGTTCGGGGAATGATTATCTCCATGGTGGCAGGCATCAAGATCATCTTTACGGCAGGGAAGGTCAAGATACTTTAATTGGCGGCCATCACAATGACTATCTCTGGGGTGGTGGAGATGATGACTTCCTGGAAGGCCAAAATGAGAACGACTATCTCAATGGGGATAGCGGTAACGATGAACTGGCTGGCGGTTCTGGTGATGATATCCTCTCTGGTGGTGAAAATAACGACACCCTCACTGGTAATAGAGGTGATGACTTTTTAAAAGGAGAAGCTGGCAACGATTTACTCACTGGGGGAAAGGATAACGATTATCTCGATGGTGGGACAGATATGGATGAGCTGAGAGGCGATAATGGTGATGACTACCTTCTCGGTGGTGCAGGTGACGACAGTCTCTTTGGCAATGAAGGGCATGATATCCTCCAAGGCGATGCTGGAAGGGATACCCTGAGCGGTGGTTCTGGTTCTGACTACTTCGTTGGCGGTTCTAATGATGACTTAATCAAGCTAGGAAATGATAGCGATCGAGATACACTGTTGTATGCGGCTGGTGATGGCATCGATGTGATCGAAGAGTTTAATCTTGGCGAAGATTTATTCGGTATTATCAATATCGCTGAAGTCGATGTAGTCACTATCGGTAATGATACACAGTTTCACATCGCCGAGCCCTCGAATTTTGGTAGTGGTCAACTACTAATGACTTTCATCGATACTAAGGGCTTTACCGCAGTTAATATTGTCAATTCTCTCAGTTTAATGAATACAGCTAGTTTTAACTTTGCTCCATAGTTTAAATAATCAACAATTTGTTAATTTCTAGATCAAGATCCTCAAAGGCAATAGGATTAATTGTTCCTGTAGTAAGTTCAGCACAGTTGTGATAGCGATCGCTCTGAATTTGTTTAAATACCCACAGCTTTTGATGAGGTAGATCGATTACCCAATATTCAGGGTGTCGGTTCGCAGACTAAGTGAAAAAATCTCAACGAAAAATATAGCATTTCAGCCTCTCATTCGCAGACTAAATGAAAACCAATTCGCGGACTAGATGAAAAATCCGAAC
>JAAUYA010029167.1_pt1 | contig 18038 bp, 20 predicted proteins | sample 7278161 | NCBI WGS metagenome assembly JAAUYA01 (sample SAMN14350120, study PRJNA611818) | marine sediment metagenome | isolation source: surface marine sediment (3m) | place: French Polynesia: Moorea | collected 2018-08
ACTTTTTACATGGCAGCTAGGAAACCCAGGACTTACCAGTCCACCCAACCTAAAAGTGTTGGTTTGGTTTTTGACTTTTTCGTGTCTTTTGAAAAGGATTTGGTCACATGTTTGGAAGGTTGATGTATTCTCTTTTGCTTTTTGCAATTGGATTTAGCACTCTCATTCAGAGCTTCAATGAACGACCTGCATTTCCTATCTGCTATTAGCTGTAAAGGCACTTGAATGTCATGTAAACTAGTCAAAAATTTCTCCAAATACAAGGCCTTTTGTTGCCCATATAGTGTTTCCAATAACAGTGAAATGATGTCCGATCCTCCCCATCTCACACCACAATATGATATTTCCCCGGTGTCAGTGCACCATTGAATGTGATTGTTGTCAATGATATAATGCAGTAGTCCTGATAGCCTTCCCCATTCTAGGTTGGCTATGTATGAAAATATAGATTCCTTGGAATAGGCATTTCTACTTGCTATGTCATTAGAACCACTTTTGTGACCAATGCCACAATGACTGTCAATAGTATTACTATTGAAATCGCCATCATCGCTACTGGCATCATCGGAAATGTCAGAATAGATTGGTTTTGATACACTATTAGCTCCAAGTGATTTGCTAGAGGTACTTGCAATTGGTTCATCCTCCTGCTGGGACCTGGCATCAGAAGATGGTTTTGGTGCATCCTGATTGTCTATATTGGTATCCTTTGGTAGACTTTTGTCCATACATTCCTGCTCTGACAATTTAGATTCAAGCCCTTTAAGTTTTGAGTATTCCAAAGCAGTAAGAACCACTACCTCTTCCATTGTTAGATACTAGTCACTGGCTACCTCCAGATATGGTAATGCAATATTTATGATTGTTGTAGTCAGTTTTTGGTGTTCCACAATTAGGCTGTGCCTTGCTGAAGCACTATTTGCCTTTTCCCCAATAAATCTTATGACATCTGAGTGTTTCTTCAGGCCCCTGAATACCCCCTCTTGTAAGTCAAATGATCCTGCCAAAATGTTTTTGTACAAAACCGATATGAGTTTAAGTTGTCCCTTGTTTAAAGTCCTCAGAATTGCACCCACTTGACTTGGAGATTGGGTGGAAAGCACAGTCAAAAATGCATGATCACTGGGAGTGAGAGTAAAAGTGTTAGAGCCACATTCTTGTGTTTCCTCAGACATGATTTACTTCATACTAAGTTGAATCTCTACAAGAGTTCAATTTATATAGGCTGTCTATATCCTTAATCCTGACAGGAGGCTGCTTGCTTCGTATGTTCCATGCAAATATGACTAATTTGGATTGTGCATCTAATTTATTGGTGAATGCCTTTTCCATTGTGACTGTCATATCTGAGCTCCATTGCAATTCATTGTGTAAAGTGGACTGCTCAGCTTCTTCTGAACCTATCCATTGAAAGGAGTATAGTGTGCACTGTTTTCCACGAAATGACTGAGATTCAAGTCCTTGAGAGGTATTTGAACTATTCCCGGTGTTACAGCAATTGCTCAACACCTTATTAGACCCACATGACAATGTATTGTCACCTCCTTTATTACACAAGCTCGACCAAAAACCATTTCCCATCTTTGTCATTAATTGTGTTGCTGGCATGAAAGCTAACAAGGTAATGATTCAATTTTTGCTAGGTATTAGGCAGAAATAAAGTAAGTCTTTCTCCAGGGAGCAGGCCTGTTCTCAATCTAAATTTGTCATCATATGGGAACAATGGTGACATTGAACACACGAGGTACCCAAATGGTTTTTTCGTACTGCTGTTGTATGATCTGAGAAAGTGGTCCATATTGGAACCAAACATCTGAGAAGCAAGCATCCTTGGCATTCTCACATCGTTCAATGAGCGAAACAATATTATGTCAGAGGATAACATCCGAAGGGCCTTTGAGTATTTGTTTGTAGAGAACACTGATTGCAACAGATTTATGATGACTAGTTGTTTATGCCTATAGATGGACAAAAGATCAATGGCTGTTTTGCTGGTTTGAGTAGTATTCTGCATATCGTCAAGGATGATAGCTAGAGAAAGGACACAATGGTATACATCTTGAAGATTATGCTGTTTTCCATATGTATTGCACCTAAGGATACAGGATAGATGTTATGACAAAAACACACCACTTTGGCTCTTTTCAATTTCACACACCATATATGTCAGTGTAATTCTGGTCTGGCATGCATTCCATCTATTCAAGGAAATATACAGTAGCAGACATTCCCTTTGGGCATAATATCTATCAAGTATCCTTAAGATGCATTACATTGGAAACTGAGAGATGTAAATTATTTGCAAGATGGTTCTAATCATTTCATCTAAAGTGCACAATTATTACATGAATCATTTCCTATTGGTGATGTGTCACAAGGGGTCAATTTTTCACATTTAAGGCCATGGAAAAATAGAGAATAATCTTCAAGATGTTACCTATGGGCATGTTGTTGTACTGGGCATTCAATTCATTGATGAATTCGAGGCTGGGCCAGCCTCTGTAGTAATGTACTGGTATTGCTGCAGACTGCAGTTTCTCATATGAACTCTGATAGGTGGAATAACACCACAAAATTGCTGCCAACTTTTTTGAAAAGGTCTTCTCATGATTGACTAGTAGATTTATCACAAGTGTCGACTTCCCCGAGGCAGGCTGAAATAAAAGATAAACATATTGATTAAAAAATTTGCAATTTATTTTGAGCTTTCCATCTAGTTTTACAAACTATTTCTCATGACAATAAATTAAAATTAAATAGAAAAATCACTCATCTGTCCATATACTGCTATGCTAGCAGGCACTTGAAATTTCTTGAGACCATCAGCCTCGGCCCTAGTGATTTTTACTTCAGGAGTTTGCATAATGGAATACACAGCTAAGTGAGAATACCTCAGTTTTTATACAACAGCATTGACAACACGGCGGACAGAATCCATGGAAAACATAGCATCCTTAACAGTAAAGACGACGAGAATAAGAGGTTTTTCAAGTGCAGCTTCGAAGTTCAAGTGTAAACTCAGAACACTAAAAATCAATATACCAGGTCAATATGGCAGCAGTTTAAACTTTAATACAGTACAACAGTAAGCATGTGTCATCTATGCAAATATAGTTGAGAGGCACAAATGTGACATCAGACTGCACATTTGATCTGTTAGTAATACCAGTAAAGATACTATATGGTTCAAAAAATGCAAATTAAATTATTGCCAATCATACCCATCATTTATTAGTCGCAGCATTCGGTCACCATTATGGTCTGTGAGATCTTTATGGGAATCCCCCTGTAGGCGGAATGAATACAATGCCAGTCCTCCATATCTAAATAATATGTGTTACAACATTACCCAAAGCTTACATTTTCCATGCATTTTTTCACTTCTATTCATATACAGGGCAATCATTTTTATCCAGCAATAATTGCATACCAAATTATTGTTTTCATCTTGTATACTATAAACCAACTAAATATGAATAACCAAACCTAAATGTGCGGTAGTCAACCAGAGAGCTGCCAGTGTCATTGATCAGATTTTGTACTGCGGACCAGTAGGATCCATCCGAGTACAGTGTTTTATACCCAGAGTGTGGCACATGTGAATTGCCAATGGTACAGGAAATATCTTGCAATCCCCATCTAAAATAATACTGTAATTGTGTCCACATTTTGTGGGGAAAATTGAACTGAAATTCAAGTGGATTCATTAAATATTTGCTACTAAATTATAGCCTGTCTATGAATGGATATTGAATGGTTGCATATTGGAAGCTTTTGAGTATAGTATGTAATAGCCAGTACCTCTTGAATCCGAAGGCACTTTCTTGCATACTGCCAGTATGTGCTGATATTGACTGTAAACCTGTGACAGACAGCAAAACAAAGATCAGATAAAGTTATTTTATGTGGTTTTGGCTGACATTTTTCAGAGGTGCTGTAATGATACAAGTGTCATAGAGAGCCACCATGCAGTCTCCTATTGGTGTACCAACTTGGTGAAGATGCACTACATTTTCAGACCATATCATAGATATGATTTTGCATTTATTGAAATTTGAAGTCTGTTAGATGAAATGGGAAATATATGTCAAATATCATTTACCACAAACTATCCAGAATGGGAGAGGCCCCTGCTCTACGGTAATTTGTTTCGATCGTATACCAGATTCAACATTGAAGGTTTTTACTGCAGTTTTTTTGTAGAAGTACTGGCATACTTTGTGTTCCAGCATCGTTGTTTGAGCAGTGCTCAGTACTGAACTGTTACACCTGTCCATAAAGCAATACATAGCTGTTATGACCACAATACCTCAAACACTGCCTAGACTATTGAAATGTCAGTTGTGGGAAATTCTCTTTGATTCATTACAAGAAAGGTTTGCTTTTAGCAAATGATAGAACTTGAACTAAATCCACTTTAAATGCTCTTCCTATTTGAGAAAACTAAACATTACCTCACATGTGGTACAATAAGTTCAGCGTCTTCAATAACGAGCTTGAGGGAATGACCTTCAACCTTCTTGTACATACATGTAATTGCATCTGGATTTTGGGCCAATTCTATATCCAGATTAACACTAGGCATCAAGAAGTTGTTACTCGAATCGAGGGCGTCTATCATCAGTGGACCGATTAGGGTCATCTTGTAGCTTTGAGACTTGAGTAATGTATGTCTCTCTTTTTGGCCCTGTAAAATGGTAAGGATATTGCTTTTATTTCTTGTCTTTACCACATGTCATGGAGACAGTATCCCTATCACTGACTAGACTAGTAAAAAATGTCAAAAGTTTTAACATGGCAATTAGCATAGCAATCTAGCCATACACAATGCCTTATAAGATTGCATTATGAACTTTTCCAGTCAATGGGCTGCTACAATATAGCAAATGGCTTCTGTTTACCCCGAGTATTACATACCATAGGAATGAAAAAATTGATACTAACTTGGTTTACATTGGCAGAATCCAATGTGTCTAATCCCTCATCAGTGGTACAACTGTCTTTGAACATATATCGCATCTTCAAAGCATTCCTATCCGTTTGGGTTACACTGTTAAAGCAGACATCTTTCAGAAAACATTTAATGTGGTATGTGGTGGAAAGCTCACTGACTACAGTATTGTTAATTTTGAGTATAGCTTGTTTGAACAAAGCATTGAGTGTTGAATTCTGACTATAAGCAAAGCTTGAATCAGTGAAAGCTACTACCTTCCCTGTGGCATCTGCAGTTTGCTCCAATCTACATGTGACCTTAATCTGAATGCCATTGAGGTTTATGAACGTAGAACTACTGTTCTCAATCTTAAAGTCAATGTTCTGCTTGCCAGTTATCTGGCCAGTTGGGCGGTATGTCTGATAATACTGGTTCTCAACTTGAACCTGTGTGCCAAGTGTTTTGAATAAGGTCAAAGAAGGATGTGGATGTTCCTTGCTCCTCGATAATATTTTCATTCCTGTTGAAGTCATGTTTACTATCCACTTGAGAGTTAATCCTAGCTGAAAATGTCAAGCTTTCTCTTTTTTGGTCGTGCTGCTGGTGAGTTGCTTTTGTGCTTTGTGATGAGAGATTCTGAGGCCTTTGATTTATAAGGCAGGAGAGTTCTAGGATCTAGAAATTGCCCGCCCTGTAAACTCTCTCCAGCCTTTTCAGCAGCACTATTCCGGTCTGTAATATCCTGCACTTGAGACACAATAATAGGCTTTTCAACTGCTTGACAGACACCTATAGCTACTTGAGGTTTTTTCTCCTGGTCAGCACTCATTTCCCTAGTAAAGTGAATTGGAATGAAATATTAGACATGAAGCAAGCTCTTTGTCATGAGAAAAGCTGACATGTGACTTTTGCCAAGAATTTTGACATTTCATTTATATATTACTAAGAATATGGTGCAGTTTCCATTGAGCTATATGGCAATAATAGTGCATATTTCTGTACTGCTATCAATATTCCTTTCATGTTCTCAAGCAACATTTCTGGTACAAATGAGATACAGTATACATGCCTATATTATGGGCATATATTAATAGAAACTGCAACACATTCCTACCTAAAATATGAGAGCCACAGATCATCCCTCGTCCGGTACTCCTGATATCTTTCGCTGGTATCAACATAGTTTGTCAGCTTTGCCATTTCTACCAAAGTCTTTTGAAATTAATCACACATGTGACAGGCTTGGTGTCATCTATGAAAGTGGGAGGTTTTCCCTCAGAATCAAGCAGTTTAATCCATATGGTGTCTGTCATGATTTGTTTGGCAGGGATCCAGGTGGGGGTGGCACATGTCACAGCCTGGAAGCCCTTTCTACGAGGTATTGGAATATATTTTAACAAGGATACATGCTTCCTTCCAATGAACGATCCTTGACAAAGGTCACACAAAACATACAGAGGCTGATCCCTGGTATTTCTAGTTGTGCATGAAATGCTTTCTAGTTTAATAGCATAAGCATATATGTCCAGTCTGAGTTTTATTGGCAATTTCAATTTAAATGTGTTGTAGGCATTGTCTGGGCAATATTGTTCACACTGATCAGATGCTACCACAATCTGAAAATCACCCATGTCTTTGCAGTTAGTTTAATGTTTAGTCTTGAATCACCTGTATATAGAGATGAACAGAAAAACATTCAGGTGCCTGCATAAACCTATACACTTGTTGTCCATCTTGTATGCACTCTTGCAAGTTATCATATAATGTTGATTCTTCATAGATCATGGTTGTTTTCAAAGTAGGTGGGTCATCAAAATTGTCACAATTGGGATAACCTGCTATTAGATACTTATATTGCATGGTTCAGTATGAATGGCTGTATGAAATGCAGCATAGCTCATCCTGAGTGATAATGCTTCAGTTCTTTGTTTGAACTGTTCCTATTGGCAAACCATCTATTTACTCAAATGAGTGTGATTCTAAATTTAGGCACTGAGCTTATCTTTTCAAATTAGGCATATAGCATAAGGATGATTTTATGTACCATAACCACAACTAGACTAATTGAGCTATCCAGTTTTTCAAAGTAAAGAGCAATCCCATATTGTGCTATACCATGCCTGCATATAACAGTTTCTTAAAATGGATTAGAATTCTGAAGTTCACCGGAATGTGCTCTAAATTTTTTTTAGCAAGTAATTTCACAAATTTCTTCAGGATATGGACCCTTTGTGTGGGTGTGGATTTGAACAAAAAAATTGGAGCACATTCTACCAAACTTGAGAATTCTAATCCATTTTCACAAACTGTTATATGTGGAAATACTTTAACTTATTCATGTTGACTGTGGCCATTTTTAGAGGTTAGGCAATCACTTAAAAAGAATTAAGGATTATTCCTGGAATGCAGAAGTGTATATACATGGCATATTATTGAGCTCAATAAGGTGTTATGATTTCACCTAACATTAAGCATCAGGATGTCAGACTGATTATTGGGATTAAACACCATTACATTCTGGATTTTTCGCCTGCTAACCACTTTGTCAATTTTCACATTGATTTTGTCCAAAGGAATGTTTTACATTCTTACAAATTGCCATGCAAACACTTAGGAATCCCATTAAAATGCCTTGTGGTGGAGAATGAAATAAGGCTTAAATGGATAGATTATTCATACTTTTTAGCAATATAGCTCTACAGTGAAACAGTTGTAAGCCACATTCATTTTCCATCACCAGCCATTTTCACTTCATAGCTTTGAACAAAATATTAGTACATTTTTTTTAAAATTCTGTTTATTACAACATTAATTTGATATAGGAAACATAGTTACAACAGCACATCATGTGATAAAATTGAATATAAAAGTGCAACATTTATTTGATATGCAAGGTGGGACAAATACAGTAGCATTCATATGTAGGGAAAATCATGTGACTTCCTATTTCTCAAATGACTATGCAGATAATTAATGGTGCTACTCTATTCATCATACTTGTAGGGAGTTTTAGCCGTAACTTTGTCCCTCAATATCCTAGTGATTGCAACTTTCTTATCATTTTTGATGGCTCTACTGTATTCCTGGGGTGTAAGAGGGGTATGGAACTGTTCATCATGGCCGATGAAACTACATGTTATCATTTTTCGGTTGTTAATTTTTCGCCTGCTAACCACTTTGTCAATTTTCACATTGATTTTGTCCAAAGGAATGTTTACCCTTGCACATTCATGTACCCAAAAGTAACCCCTGATCAAATTATGTAATAAATCACTGAGTATCAAAGCTGGCACTTTGCCGGGTATGATTTGCATGACCCGGTATATCTGATCTGAAAAATTGGCATGCCATGATCTTTTAAACACTCCCCTGGCCTGTGAAACTCGTACCAAGTCAAACTTTTTCAAACCCTTCGGTCGTACATTAACTTTTTTTTTTATTTTTCTCGGAGCAGGCAAGCACATATTGGCCCATGCTTGGGGCCACAGTTTTTGAGTAATGTCTATTGGCCGGTACCCAAGTTTTTTATTAAAAGTCCTATTTAGCCCATCAACGGCATCTTGTAGGACATCTCTGTACTTCTTTGTATTGTGATGATCCATATGCCTATACAGCTTCGTTTTAAGTCTCTTCACCGCCGCCTCGGCCACCCCACTCTTCAAGTTTCCATACGATCGCTGCATAGCCACTTCACGGTCTGTGAGATATTTTCTTACTTTGTTATTCCAGAATTCTGAAAAGACAAAAGATAGAAAAGCACTTAGTATGGGGCATCAAAGAGAATAATCTCATAGCACAGCCTGATATTGAACACTGTAGCTATTTGCTAAAGCAGTCCGAGTATAACTAGTTAATTAATCAGGTGACAAGGCATCTCCCTTAACCTATTCACTGCACTTGACCAGACATTTTATAAGGGCACTTGTATATGAAAAGTATACTGGCTAATTACCTGATCCCCCATCGACTTTCACTACTAATGGTTCTTTAGGAAGTTGCTTAAAGATGGCTTTTATTGCTTCTAAAGTGTGATGAGCCTGCTTGGTTCTCATTAAGGATGTATATATAGTTCTCGTTGAAATGTCACAAGCCACTGCAATCCAATTCAGGTTGCCATTGTATCGGCCAATTTTACTCATGTCAGCTAGGTCAAGCTAAAATAAATAAATTAAGGATATTCTTGTCAAAATCAAAATATCTAACTTTCAAGGGAAAAAACCAGTATAAATCACTAAATTGGGTAGCAAAGTTGCCTCCATTATAGGATGCCATGAAGTTAAAATAATATACAAAAATGGTTTTGTCAAGAATATCCTTAAAATTTCCTATTTCAAAAAATTGCATTATAAGGGTTATTTTCAAGAGCCATAAATGTCCTAACACTGTCCCAGGTAAAATTATAATTCACCAGTCTGAGACCATTCAATGCATCTTTTCCCCTGTTATTCACATTCTAGTATATAGCTTGCACAATATGGCAGGCCTCTGGTCAGATTATTGCCAATTTTTCCTTCAATATCATGCTGCCTAAAATGCAACTTTTTGAAATGCATACTTAAAATTGGGTCTCTTACCTCTAGTATTGAGTAGTAAATAGCAGTCCTGATGGGTCTTGTGGGTCCTCTGTAAACTGCCTTTCTGTAAGTGGTATACAATGGCTGACTTTTCAGATATTCAGACACAGTCTTGTGAGAAACTTTAAGTCCATGTTCACGGGCTGCACGATAAAGGCGTAATTGTGATGAGTAAGATCCAGAAGTTTTCAAGTTATAATAGATAGAGTCAAGTTCCTTGGTTATATCATTTGAAACCATCTTTCTAGAATAATGTTATACAGGTACAACACTCAGAGCTAATTAAAATCCTTTATACGGCTACACTGTTCAAGAGATGAAAGTTGTTTTATTGTTCCATATGATGATGTAAAATTATATTTGCTGTCTTGCTCAATGCATACAGCTCAGGCACAGTCAGTTCAATTATTTGATTGGCTGACAAATCAATGAATGAAGCATAGCCTCTCTTGTTGGTAGATACACACAGTAAATCCTTGAAAGCTTCCAAGACAACAAATTCAGCCCTGTTGGTTCTACACTCTGCCATTTCTTGTGCTGCTTTGGCAATCATGCTAAACTGCTCATGATTCAATCTAATGCTGAAATTGCCGAATGAGCCAGAAAGTATGAATGAATGTCTGTCTTTAAACATGGTGAGATGTTGAGACAGTTTTATCGCCTCCATCCCAAATATAGGATATTCGGGGGATGATGTTTGTTGGTTAGCTGGGCACTCAGTAGCACTATTGTCATATGATGGTGGGTCAGGCTTCTTTATGTCCGGGGTATGTGAAGATTGCTCCGGAGCTGGCATCTGGCATTCTGGAGTGCCCTCTAAATTGTCATCTGGCTTCTTTTCTGTTCCACTTTCTTTGTCTGATTGCATTTCAATATCTGTGGTTTGCTCCGGAACAGGGCATTCTGGAGTGCACTCTAGATTGTCATCTGGGTCAGCGCAACAATCTTTTTCCGGAGCTGGCATTTGGGATTCCGGAGTGCACTCTAAATTGTCATCTGGCTTCTTTTCCGTTCCACTTTCTTTGTCTGGTTGCATATCAATATCTGTGGTTTGCTCCGGAACAGCTGGAATCTGGCATTCTGGAGTGCACTCTAGATTGTCATTTGGGTCAGCGCAACAATTTTTTTCTTTCATTGCAGATTGCTCTGGAAGAGCTGCCATCTGGGACTCATTTTCACTGAAAGTGGATGTGCATTCATCCTGATGATCACTGTTGGAATTGTGATGAACAACTGCAGTTGCCTCTGTGGAAATAGGATGAATGACAGGTGAGTTGACATCTTGCTCTTCTATTATTTTCTCTGCAGTATGAAAATCTATCATCTCTTTTGAGTCCTCTTTATCTGGAGACATATATGGAGACATGAACTGAAGCAGTGGATTTGCAATCTCCTCCTTTTTTGGTGTGGTATTTCCATTTCCTGATGTACTAGCTTGTGTTTCTGACTGTGTTGACTCATATTTCATATGACAGAGTAAGTTGTCAGGCACACATTCTGGATCCCAGTCACCAATTTCATCAAAGTCTTCTTCCACGACACGAGTTGCCATTATGATTTTATGCAACAATTTCTGTTAGATGTGTATTGTGTGAGATTAAAACATCAAGTGGAAAACTTGGCACACTGAACATCATTTTAATGTGAGACATTGCAAGTCTGATATTGACACAACATTCTATTGGCCATCAGTTTTACCCTGTATTTACAGAGGGCTGGGCCACTGATGCAGAGATCTCTTTATGTGTAACACAGTCAATACAAGGAGCTATAATGTTAAAACCCATATAAAAGTTCAAGGTCACAATCACTGCGGTTGGTTTTCCTCATCCAATAATTCTGGAAAGTATACACTCCGAAAAAAACCCAGTGCACATGTCGTTTGATTTGGAAGGATGTATAGTTTGTTATCAAGAGGTGTTAACACCTTTCTTCTTTCATTGCAAGTCACCACTCTATGGTTACTGGACCTGAGTGAACTGTAGGCCACTTGAAGTGAGAGGCATTCCATGACAGCTGCTTTATAATGTTCAAATTTCACCTGGTTAAGCATCAAATGCTTGGGAATGCCCTTTCCTTTTAGAGTGGACCTATTTTCCGGTAGAATGTAAGCATATTCTTTGGATTTTGTAGCAGCATACTCAAGGATCTCAGTACTTCCGGTCTCAGAACGAAGTACTCCTACCTTGAATTTGAGTGCTTCCGAGTAGAACTCATGTGACTTGTCAAAATTGCTTGTATCCAACTTGCCTTGCATTCTTCTGTAAAATTCCCTCATTGTCATGTCTTTGAGCCACAGGAGATACGAATCGGTATCGTGCCCTGAAATAACAGTTTCTGTTTTTGAGTTAGAATTAGGATATTGATTAAAATATAGTTTTCTACTGGCTATTCACCTCCAATGTACAGTGGTACAACCATTGCAGATTTGGGGGGGGGAAGCTTAAATTCTAGTTAGGAAGGCAATTCTAATGCAAAACCAGAAAGTGTTCAATACTATTAGGACATTGCCTACCAATGTAAAACCTAAAAAGCCCATATTTGATCTGTGTAACAAGTCAACTATCAGTATCAATCCTAACACTAGTCACTTACCAAGCATTGTTATTTTGTGATCTAGCAACGGAGACAAATCCAAGTAGAATGTTCTGTACACATGGGAACGTGCTTTGTCTGCCACACTTATTCCTATATATACAATGGATATAGTAAGAAGCATGTTGACTTGCATTCAAAAGAATGCCCATTATTAGCTGGTTGGATGATGATCAATGAAAATGATTACTTGTATTTTAGCAATACACATAAGTAATTATCAGACATTCTGTCAGATTAAACCGCTTTAAAAAGTTTATTATTACCAATAGCAATAGGCTTGTTCAAGGTGACCACCTGCTTGCCCAGATAGCAAAACACAACACTTGGAGCCACATTTTCCCATGCCAACATGTTTGATTTAGCAATGGCTTTGAGGAACTTTGAACGAGATGTGATGATCCGTGTGTTGATCCTCTTTCTTACATCTTCCTGGCTTTTCCCTGTAAGATTACATAATTCTAGGAAAATAAACCTTAATATAGTGAACCAATATAATTACTTAGTATGGCAAATGCCAGAAAGCTCTGTCCATTACAAAACCTAAAACATATTTGCATTATGTAAAGCACAGTGTAGCAAGGACTAAAATCTGTATATCAAATACAGTGGACATGTTTTAGGAAGCCATATTTTTTTACATGGAGGGGGCACCATTTATTTGTGATGGCTGCCAGTCAATTTTGTTTGTCCACCTTTCTTACAGGAATAAAGATATTCTGGTGTCCCTCTAAATATATCAATAAAAATTGGTCCCCTTAGACAAGCCAAGAAATTATGGCCTTTCCCCACCCCCACCCCCACAAACAAATGGTTTCCCATATTGGTGAAAAATGATAGCTACATTATACCGTATGCAAAGCAGGTTATTTTCTTCCAGATGGCTTGTAGGAATTTATGGTCTGTCGAACGTCTCATGCGCATATTGAATTGGATGGCAGATTTGAACACCGGATACTGTCTGAAGGTCATACCTCGCTTCAGCTCAATTTTTGCCCCCAGAGCCAGATAGATTTGAAATTCTGAGCTATGTCCGTAGTAAGAGTCCACATCGTAGAGTGATCCACACAGCTTCGTTTCAGGCTTGATTGTAGTATGCCCCATAAGCTGGTACATCTTTTTTTGAGTGCTCGACATATGGCTCTCATCTACCCTCAATAGGCGGGGGCAGGGAGGTAGATGAATCAGTTTCGTATGTTCAGTCCAGGGCCACGAAATTGACCCAAGAAACATGAACCCAAACTCTGCATCTTGGTCTATGCTTTCCAGTTGAATTGATGCCAGTTCATTTCTAGACAGCTCCCTATATGACCCTATGGGTAATGATGACATGAGCCAGAGACCGTACATTGAATGGTGGTCTAAGTGAATTATATGTGACTCTGGCTTGGACGGATCAAAGTCTGAAGGCTGAGTAGGGGTATTGGCCTTAGCATGGCGCCCCGCCATATGAGTGAGGGCTCCTTTTTGACACAACGTCGTGAAGATATGCAAGTCCAATGATTCTATCAATGTTATGGGGCAATCGGCCATTTTCAGGGTGTGCTGCCAGGCATGACCAGCAAGTGTTATCTGAGTAGCCATGTCAATTTCTGTATGTTCAAACAAGTAATCCCGGAGGTGTATAAATGTGTCCCCCAATACCATTGAAGAATGTCTGAGATAGAAATGCTCAAACTGTGACAAGTCCTGCATATTTTCCTCACAAAACAAGTTGTGCAAGAAAAAGTACTTTTTCTGTGAGATATGGCAGTTATTCAACTTGTCAAAGAATTGTTCTCTAGATGGAAACTCTGTTTCACTGAGTTTATCCCATGAACTAATGTAGTCCCTACAGTAAGGTAGAAATTGAGCATAGTTCAGCAGTTCAGATTCATGCTTGGGCTGGAAGAAGTGTTTTATCAGCTTAAAATGGTCAGGTGATACCCCCACCAAGTCCTGACACATTCCATCTAATGACTTGCTGAAAAATGCATTTGAATCAAGCAGCCTAGCATTTCCAATGTGCATGCACAAGATGCAGTCTACTTTCTGAGCAAGTACCCTCACATTAATTCCTTTGAGATGTTTTGTCAACAACCTGCTTTCAAACTTTGAAAAGCCATGTACAAAAATGGGCAAGGTACGCAAATATCTTTTCGATAGATTACACACATTGCAGGCCCATCCGTTTATGTTGTCTGTAGGTTTAAGATGGGTGTGTTCAAGTACAACTCTGTCACTGGGCTCAAATTTCTTGTGGCATATACAGCATGAATTACTATTCTGTAATAGATCACATGCCTTCTCATTGAAATCAGGTGGATGGTTAATTTTCATGATCTTCTTGACCACATGATCAGATTGTTTTTTGACTTCTGTGAGAAATTCGGGTACTGCATTTGGCCCTTGAAACACCTTAAGGGTAGGTTCTTGTGGCAAGGTTGTGTGAACTACTAGTAAACTGCAGCCAGTTATGTGATGCTCATGAGTTATTTGCTGCCCCTTGTCTGCTAGGTTGCAATGCCCAGTTTCAGTATGTAATGTTCTCTTTCTTTGCTCATTGTCAATAGGCTTTTGCATTGTGGAAAAACTTGCAAATGCAATGACCGGCAGTTTTAGAGTGTAATTCCACCTTCTAAATTTCAACACCTTTTCCCTGGAAGTTGGCATTCTGACCTTAGTCCTTGTATCCAGTTGCTGGCAATACTTTTCATGTTCATTTCTCCTGTCTATTGTGCCCATGTTGTATAGGCATGTTCTACAGTGGTATTGCCGTTTCTTTGTGCTGTTGTTAAAGGAACTGAGCACAGCATCTAGGTCTCCCATTGGAAAGAAGTGTCCTAATCCAGATGACTTCACATACAGCATATCCAGATGCCTACTGCATATTTTCTTTGTCAATACCATGGGCAGGAGACTGTTGTTTTTTAGAGTGTACACATTCAAACTAATTCCAGGGTTTTGTGACAAGAATTTGTTCACCTGAGACAAGCTAAATGGCCACTCAATTCCACTCCAGTCTAAAAGGTGATCCATGTTTTTCAGTTTTGTCACTACCCATCGCTTGTCAAGATTTTTCAATTGTTCTTTCAAAAGGAGCGCCAATGCAGCATACTTGAAACAGCGCCCGTCGCCATTGCAATGTATGGACCAGATGCGATACTTTGAGTTCCTAAGCCTGTCAGGCACGGGAACCTGTCCACCACAACCACCCTTTATGGGAACATACTTCGACACGTTGACCTTTATCCAAAGAACAGCATCCAGAATCCAGCCAGAACCTGTAAGTGTATAGCAACAGACATATTTTCAGTGCATACACTGACAACATGTGACTAAGATACACCATGGTCAAAATTTAGAATGTTAGTCAAAGGTTGGTCAGGTGTTGGCCAAAGGTTGGTCAAATCTTAGTCAAAAGTTAGCCACAAGCTAGTCAATGTGGCCAAGATTTGACCAAAATTTTGAGCATTTCAGTATAGAACTGGTAACCAAATTCATGCATTTGTGATTACATGCTAAAATGTTAAGAATTTGAGCAAACCTTCTTTGGAGAATCCCTCAGAGTCTTGATCTATTTTGTTCATGGCCTCGTGCACCAATTCTTCGAGCCTGTGTTCATCACCTTGAAGGACATCTGTGCATTCTGATAAATGATGGCCTACTGAAAAGCTGGTTTCACCCTCTTCGTTGAGTTTGCCATATTCTGCAGAAAGGGCAAGGTGAAATTTGATAGCACCTCCCATTTTCTTCAGCATTTTTCTTAAATACCGAATAATGTCCTCTAACTTTTCTGCATAGAAAACATGGATGTCGCATTTTTGGAGATCATCTTCAGGTGTGAGAGTGTATGTTCTGGAAGCTCCCTCAAATGCACAGACCAGGTTTCCCCCGGTGTATTCCTCATCACTGTCAGAACTATCTTCATCTGGCTCTGGGCTTGTTGGATGGAACCTTCTGGCATGATACATCAATGCAGAAGAGGAAACAAAAGACTTTCTGCAGGTACTGCACTTGTAGTCTGCACTGGGTGCCTCATTTTTCTTACCACTGGGACCAGAATGTTTGGCCTTGGCATGATCCAACAATTCTCTTGGGGTAGTGTATTCAGCATTGCATTTGTTGCAACTGAATGAGACTTCTTTCTGGTCAGAGTGATGGTCTTCACTGTGCTCTCGGTCATTTCTACTTGCATTTTTGTCTGTGTGCACTTTGAGGTGCTGGGATAAAATGTATCGCCGACCGAATGTCTTTCTGCAGTAACTGCATTCAAACCTTTTTTCGTGTGATTCCCTTTCATGTCTGGATAATTGGGCTTTGGTGCGAAAATTTTTGTAGCACACATTGCAGGAAAAGTACTTTGATTCTTGACTGGTGTTTGTGTCACCATGGGTATTAGATTGGTGAGTGTTCAATTGGGATCGAGTTTTAAATTTGCCATCACATGTGGAGCATGTAAAGTATTTTGATACTTTCTTGTTGTCCTCTGGATCCATTTTCTCAGTGGACTATCTGGTTTTCATGGGAGCTATAACACATTTGATGGTCTATTAGTGCTGCAAGTGAACATATTCTATGGCCATGCAAATAGGTCCAGGTGATTTTGATTTTTCTGCAATTAAGCAAAATTTTAGCCAATAAGATCTACAATCATGTGTTTTACATTTTTGTCATGCTTGGTAGAAATCTGGCAAGTCATTCATTGCAATATTTCGTGGCAATAAGGGGACAAATGTTTATTTTTTTCCTTTGAAATGAACCTAACTGCAAAAAAACCCCACACAATTAAATGGCCATATCTAGCATATAAACATTTTTGACATTTATTTTCAGGGTAATCATCATACAGGCAAACTACACCGAGAACCTAGGCATGGGGAAAACATTTCAAAAATCTCAAACATCTCAACACTAGGGAGATTCAAGGGGAACACAGAATTAGTTAACAGGTTAGAATAGCAGTTACTTGGGTACTCTAGAATACATGGAACCAGAGCGACATAGTGTCAACATGCCGAACTACAACATGCACTATGTCCCTCCAATGACTCACAGGCTCCACACGCTTACAGGGAACACAATGTTGACATTTAGAGCACCTGCCAGTGAAAATTCTGTAAATATCTGAGCTTTCCTCCTGTAAAGTAGAATAATTATTACTGTCTGTATGTCTGTTTGCAGTAGCATAATTTCTACAATCACATATATCTTAGTATATTTCATATAAATTCAAGCTTAAGATTTTTAACATATCATATCATGGTGCGGAATATGCATCAACACTCAGGTATTATTCAAACTATTTATTTCTTTTCCTTTTATTTTGCAGTTCACAAATACAAAAGGGGATGACTTGCACATTTACAGGCAACATGGTAAACACAGGTGTCAGTCTCGGGACTTGGTTTGTAGCATTTAATATTTACAGGGGATATTTGTTGATTCACAAAGTCAACAAGCTTGGCGAGAAAACCACAGTCACCATTGTGTGATTACAACCCAGGCGGGGTATGTCATAACCATGAATAAGCAAAAAATTTGTAAAAAAGTCACGTAAAGACACTGTCTCATTTATATTAAAAAAGGTTATTAGTCATATATACCTGTCAATCATCCATATTTACTACCATATTCTCCCCGTGGCCGTTCCTATGCTATACTGCCAAGCCAGTATCGACCATTATGTGACATTCACCTTCAACCTTTACCTTTGCCCTGCGATCTTAACCTTGAAACCAAGCCTATCCTAGGCTAAGGTCAAAGGTGAAATAGTTTGTGACAGAGGAGAGCTTGATAAACAGACAGAGCCAAAAAGAAAATTGTACTCACTTGGAAACCGCATGCCACACAGAGCGAGGAGCTCACTATCATGACCATGATAAAAGGGGGGGGGGGGGGGGGGGGGGGGGGGGGGGGGGGGGGGGGGGGGGGGGGGGGGGGGGGGGGGGGGGGGG
>JAAUYA010157369.1_pt1 | contig 17880 bp, 16 predicted proteins | sample 7278161 | NCBI WGS metagenome assembly JAAUYA01 (sample SAMN14350120, study PRJNA611818) | marine sediment metagenome | isolation source: surface marine sediment (3m) | place: French Polynesia: Moorea | collected 2018-08
ATTACCATAGAGGTTATGCTATTCATGGAGCCTACTGGCATAATCGTTTTGGAACTCCGGTGAGTCATGGTTGTATTAATCTGGCCGTCGATCATGCTCAATGGCTTTTCCAGTGGGCTTCAATAGGAACCCCTGTCATAGTTCATCAATGATATCAAATCGGTGATAATTGCTCACAATTAAATTTTCTATATTCTGCATTCTGCATGCTTCCCCTATGTCGGCATAACTCCATATGTTGAGATTGAGAGTATCAATGGATAAGAGGTAGGATAATCTTAACTGTTGTTCCTCGATCAATTTCACTGACAATACTGATACTGCCACCGTGCAAATCTACACACTTTTTGACAACGACTAATCCTAAGCCTGTACCACTGAGATGCCTAACATTTAAGCCTCGATAAAAAGGCTCGAAAATTTCTGCTTGATCTTCGTTGGAAATGCCCAGCCCTCTATCTTGAACTAGAAGTTCAATCTTTTCGGAACTAAAGGTTAAATACAAGTTAATTTGACTACCTTGAGGTGAATATTTAATGGCATTGGATAACAGATTTGCCAAAATCGAACGTAATAATTTTTCGTCTAAGCAAGCATTAATACTTTCTCCATGACAGGTAAATTGAAGCTCATGTTTAGTACTTGTACTGAGTTTAATTTCTTCGATAACTTGACAACAGAATTTTTCTAGTGCTATGGGTTTGGGGTTAAATTCTAAGTTTCCCGTTTCGGCGCGATTAATGGTCAGAATATCCTCTAACAGTTGAACCATATTTTTGACTGAGTTTTGAATGCGATGCAGATTTCTTAACTGTTTTTGGTGATTATCTGAAGCAGAGCAAGCATGTTCTAAAACTTGGGCGGCGGCTAAAACTGTACTTAGAGGAGTACGAAATTCGTGGGAAGCCATGGAAAAAAAACGAGTTTTAACCCTATTTAATTCTTTTTCTCGCTCTAATGCTATGCGTACTTCCTCTAATCGTTTTCGTTCAGAAATATCACGAGAAGTAATTACAATTCTCGTTTCAGGTTCATTGTCAATAAATTGTTGTATGATAGCTTCGAGATGACGCCATCCACCCTCTTGATGTCGGCATCGAAATTCAATAGGTCGAGCAATTTTGGTATTTTCAATGGCATCAAGAATACCAGAACGAATATTAGCTAAATCTTCTTCGTGAATATAAGCAAAAAAGTTTTCTGCTCTAAATCGCTCAGGATTATAACCTAAGACCTTTTCGATAGAAGGATTTTGATAGTGGATAGTCCCATTTGGCTCTAAGATAGTAATGATGTCTAAGGCATTTTCAACTAATTGACGGAATCTTTCTTCACTGAGGCGTAAGGCTTCTTCATTACGTTTACGTTCAGTCGTTTCTCGCTGTATAGAAATCCAATGAGTATAATAGCCGGTTTTGTCAGCTACTGGTACAACACTAAACTCCAACCAAAATTCACTACCATCTTTGCGATAGTTAATCACTTCTACGATCGCTGATTCCCCTTTTGATAATGCCGAGCGTACCTTATCTAGTTCCCAACGGCTAGTTTTTGGTCCTTGAAGTAGGCGGGGAGTTTTTCCTAAAACCTCTTCCAGGGTATAGCCTGTCATTCTAGTAAATGCTTCGTTAACGTAGAGAATTCGAGGACCTGGTTCATCAATGGGTTCAGCTTCAGTGATAATGATAGCATCATTGGTATTAACAACTACTGATTGAAGTAGTCTCACTTGTTCAGCTTGTTGTTTCTGCTCAGTAATATCGGCCACAACCGCTACCATACCATTTATTTTTCCTTCACTATCTGTTAAAGGTGCCGCTGAAAAGACAATATCAATATTTGAACCATCCTTTTTTCTTCTCCTAATTTCTAAACTAGAAGGAGTAACTCCTTGTAGGATGCTTTGTTTAACAATTTTGTACTCCTCAACACTTTCCTCTGAAATTATCGGGTTTAGAGAATCCTTTACTTCTTCTTCCTTCCAACCAAATATAAGTTCGGCGGCGGGATTCCAGATTTTGACTTTATCTTGCAAGTCAAGGGTAAAAATAGCGCGAGGTGAAGCAGCAATCAAAGATTGTAAGGTATGATTAGTGTGACGTAGGGCTGCTTCTGTGCGTTGGTGTTCAATAATTTCTGCTTTCAGAGATTTATTGGTCAAAGCCAATTCTTCTGTACGTTGTCGTACTCTTTGTTCTAATTCAGTATTGAGTTGTTGTAATTGTGTATAGAATTCTGATTGCTGGATGGCGATCGCCACTTGGGCTGCCAGTTGTTTCATTAACTCTATCTCTTCTTGTTCCCAGATTTTGGCTTGATTACACTGGTGTACTATCAATAAACCCCAGAGGTAAGATGTGGAAGTAGTAGGCGATCTATCTCTATGGCTGAGTTCTAAAGTTTGTTTTCTAATTTCCTGAATAATCGGTACAACTAATTTTGCTTTTACGCCAAACTGTCGCACAAATTCTGCCAAACAATCTTCCACATCAGCTTGCTCAATATTATCAATTGCACGGATTTTCCCTTCAATATAAGCCTGATGATATTCTTGAGGAAAAACCTCTTCAGGAAAAGTTACTCCTAAAACCTCCGGGTATGGAGGCATTACATTTTCTGTCATAGCAGCACCAGTGCCATCATCCCAGATACGATAAATTAAAACCCGATCCGCTTGGAGAAAATTTCTGACCTCAGTAACTGTGGTTTTTAAAACTTCTTCTATGTTTAAAGATTGGCGAATCTGTTGAGTAATTTGATGTACCAATCTTTCTCGTTGGGCTTGTCGTCTCAAAATATTTTCTACTCGACGGCGACGAGTTATTTCCCGTTGAAGTAAGTAGAAGCCAATTACAAAGATTAGACAACACAAAATAACAACGAAAACTACTGGACTGATATAATCAAATAAATTCACACAAGTTACCGAGGTTTAATTTCTTTTAAGTTTAAATCAAAAAAAAGAGAAGATTACATGAAAACAGAGACAATTTTTGATCAGCTTTTTCAAGCATTGCCGAGTATATATCCTGTAGTATTCGTGATGCCATCGGAGATGTTTGAGAAAATGAGGATTTTTGGTTTTATGATTTAGTCTTGTCCAGGTAAATCTAAGGCAATTAACAAAGCTTTATTTAATTGGGTTATCGTCTCATTAGTAAGAGTACCTCGTAACTTTAATAAACGGGTTTTTGATAAAACTCTGACTTGGTCTGCCATAGCGATGGAATCATTAGTTAATCCTCCATCACTGGCTTTAATTAATACTTGGGTTGGATAGACTCGTTTATTGGCTTGATAGGTAGTGCAGGGAATAGCTAAAACCACGGGACTATAAGCATTAATCACATCACGACTAACAATAATTACCGGACGAGTGCCGCCTTGCTCAGAACCTTCAACCGGTTCAAGACGCGCATCATAAATTTCCCCTCGCTTCATGATTGTTCGACTAGATGTAAAGCTTCCCAACTAGCGCAGGCAAATTCGGCTTCCATTTTTAAAACCTCGGCTTGATACTCTCTATCCTGTGTCATTTCTGCGAGTGCAGCGTCGATTTCTGCTCTGCGTAAGGCGGCTAATTCATTCTCTAACGCTCTGGCTACGAATTGATTGCGGCTCTTAGCTTTTCCTTGACTGACTGCTTTGTCAGTGGCTTCTAAAAGAGATGCTGGTAAAGTTAAGGTAGTACGAATAGTGGACTCTTTCATCTTTCTCTTGATGCTTTATTTGATGTCAATTATAGCATCAATTCTTATTATTACCTTCGACGGGATACCAGAGTAAATCACCAGCGACAAACACTTGCTCATCCTTAGCAAATAACAAGATTCAACACATCCCGGAAGAATCAAGAAAAGCTCTTAATTTTGAGGATTCGGATGCTTAAAAGATGCATATAACAAACATACTATGCCTAAGTTAATACAAACATCTGCCAAATTAAACACCGGGAAATTAATGAAGCGAAAATCTAAAAAATCAACTACATAACCAAATAAAAATCGATCTACCCCATTGCCTAAAGCACCGGCTAAAATAAAACCATAACCTAACTGCTCGGCAACTCTCAATCGTGGGCCGTAAAAAGCATAAATTATCAATCCCAAACTAACTAATAAAGACAACCAACGTAACCAACCCACTCCCCCTTGAAAAAAACTAAAGGCTGCTCCTGTATTATGAACGTAAGTCAAATGGAATACGCTCGCCCAAAGAGGAAAAGTCTTGCCTACTTCAGTAAAGGTTTTTACCACCAAGTATTTAGTTAACTGGTCCAAAATTAGACCAATCATGGCAACTAGCCAAAAAAAGTGGTTTTTTTTCATCCCTGTTAATAGAATAAGATTAAGCGAATAATAAAAGCTACAAGGGCAACAGCACAGACAATTACTAATTGTGAGGGGAAGGGATTAACAGAATAAATATTTATGGCCTTAACAAGATAGTCAGGAACTAAATTACTACCAAAAAGAGGAGTTAAATAGGTTAAACCGATCAGGTAAACAATGCCACACAGATGAATTACTAATAACCCACAAATAGCGCTAAAAGCTAAAGACTCTAGACGTCGTTTACCCTGAAAAGCCAGAAAACCACATACCCAAGAGCCAGGAATAAAACCAAGAATATAACCAAAAGTAGGTTGCTGTAAATAGTCCCAACCTCCTCCTTGAGCAAAAACCGGAAGTTTAAATAAACCAAGTACTACATAAGCTATTTGAGCAAGTGCAGCCGCATTTTTTCCTCCTAAACATCCAGTTAATAAAACTCCAGCTAGTTGATAGGTAACGCCCAAAGAACGGGGAGTTAGCAGGGGAATTGTGCTATTCCCCGTGGGAAAAACGAAAAAAACTTCGACAAAAGTGCCCAAAACTGTGAGTAATAAGCCAATAAATGCCCACAGAAACTCGTTAATTGGAGATACTTTTTTTTTGAACACTTTGTTTTTAAAAATTCGAGGTATACTCACCAGGTACCGGAGCTTCTCCTCCCTGTAATCCTAAAGATTCTAACATAGCAAGATCTTGTTGGGGAGATTGTCCTAAAGTAGTTAAATAATTTCCGATTAACATAGCATTGATGCCCGCTTGTAAGCCCATGCTTTGCAATTCTCCCATCACAGCTTCTCTCCCACCAGCATAGCGAAGAATTTGTTTGGGCAGGATAAAGCGAAAGATGGCGATCGCCTTTAAGGCTTCAAAAGGATCTAATTTGGGCTGATGTCCTAGTGGTGTACCTTCTCTGGGGTTGAGTAAATTAATTGGTACTGACTCTACTTCTAGCTCTCGCAGTGCTAAAGCTAAATCGACTCGATCCTCCCAACTTTCACCCATGCCGACGATCCCACCAGTACAAGCTTGTATTCCTGCTGCTTTGAGATTTTTGACAGTTTCTACCCGATCTTGCCAAGTATGGGTAGTAACAATTTGTTGATAAAAATGCTCGGATGCTTCCAAATTATGGTTATAACGGCTAACTCCTACTTTTTTGAGGGCTTCGGCTTGCTCCCTAGTTAATTCTCCTAAAGCACAGCAAGGTTTAATGTTAGTTTCAGCGATAATTTGGCTAACCGTTGCTAAAATTTGCTCAAATTCCTGAGATTTAGGGCTATTATACTTGATTCCGCGTCCTTGAGATACTAGACAAAACCTTTTGGCTCCTGCTGCTGCTGCTGCCTTTGCCTGGGCGACAATATCTTCAGAAGATTTTAGACCGTAGACTGGGGAGTCTTTACCGGGATGATGAACAGACTGGGAACAAAAACTACAGTTTTCTGAGCAGTTGCCAGATTTTATATTGACAATGCTACACAAGTCCACCATCTTACCACAACAAGCTTGACGGATGCGATCGGCAAGTTCACATAATAATAAGATATTGTCTTGCCCATCAATAGTAGTTAATTCGAGAGCTTCTTCTCTAGTCAGGTAACCTCCAGCAATGACTCTATCAGCTAGTTGGTTAAGCCATTGTGAGAGGGAATTATGTTTGGACTCCGAGTTAGTTAACACAGAAATATTCCCCTTCGCTTTATCTTAGTGCAATTACAGATTTTACCATGTTATCTGAAATCTGCTCGAATAGTTCACCTAATTTCGACTCTCTATCGATGCTAAGGCGATCGCACTGCTCGCATACGTGAGCATCTGTTATGATGTTGACAGCTCCGTTATCTGGCACGGAAGTTATGCAATAAATCTTATGTTAACCATCAAACCTCGATTTCAAACCTTTGAAGAATATCTACAATACGATGACAACTCCGAAAAACTCTATGAATTATTCAACGGAGAATTGATTGAAGTGCCTCCAGAATCAGGACTTAATTTTGAGATCGCAAATTTCCTGTTGATTAAGTTTGCCCTGCTTGTGGGGCATCGTCGAGTGAGAGGGCATGGACTAGAACTAGAAGTCAGAGGCGAACCTAAAAACCGCTATCCTGATTTAACCATCATCCGTGAAGAACATATTCAGCAACTATCCCAGCGCAACACCCTTCGCCTGAGCATGGCACCTCCTTTATTAGTCATAGAAGTAGTCAACCCTGGAGATATGCAAAGAGAGAGGGACTACATTGCCAAAAGAACACAGTACCAAGACTGCGGTATCCCCGAATACTGGATAGTTGATCCCCAAACCCAAACTATCCTAGTCTTAGAACGGATAGGCGATACCTATACAGAAGTCGGTAGTTTTAGCGATGATAATTTACTGCAATCTCCCAGCTTCAAGGAACTCAATTTAAAGGCTTCTGAAGTGTTTGATAGTTATTAGTGAAGGGTTTGTTAGATGATAGGCTTAACGCACTGCAATACTGCTACTTACCAAAAGATTCCTCGCCTTGATTCTCCGTTTTGAGAAGGATAATTAGGTGGACGATCTTGGTCATCGGGATTTGGTTTGGCATAGTGGGGAATCATTAACTTATCCCATTTTTTGACCTTATTAGCATAATCTTGTTTACATAAATTAGCTCTTCTGGCGATTCTTGCTTCAGTTACTTGATTGTCATCTTTACTAGCAAATGCAAAAGTTTCAATAAACTCTTTTTCATATTTTGTAGGATTACTTCCATAAACGAAACAAACAATATTAAAAACTCTTTTTGGATCGGGAGTGTGTTCGTCCCACCAAAGAGGTTGTCCATTTTTTAACTGATAAAATTCAGCTCCATCTAGGACAATTTGAGCGTTTTGTTCATTGTTAGATTTAAGCAAGGTAATAGCTGCAAATTCATCAACAGTGTCTTCTTCTTGCCCTACTGCTGCTAGAGGTAAAACATCAATTAAAGCATGTCCTAACTCATGATAAAAAACAAAAATTGTTTCATTAATTGACTTTTCTAAAGCTTCTTCAAAAGAGTATTTTCCTACTGCCTGAAAAAGCGCTAAATCATAGGTTATATTTTCATAGCAAATAATTATTTCTTTGTCCTTACTATTCCAGTAAGCGTTAGGTGTACCGCAATCTCTAAAAACTGTAGCAATGTCTGTACGCATTACTAAACCAGAATTATTAAGATTATCAATAATATTATCAAAAATACCTTTTTTTTCTAGGAGATTTTTAATTTGATCGTGTTCTGTAGGTGGGGATTCGAGCACTTCATCTTCACTCAGCCTAAACTTATAAGTTGATGCTTTTGTTGTGGGTTGGTATGAAATACTAAATTTTCCGACTCGATCGGATAATTGTTTATTTTTTGCCATAACTGGTTTGGGTGAAAAACTTCGCAAATGACTTACTTCATTTAATCCTAAGTTAGACAAAAAGGTTATTAATATTCCTATTAAAAGCTCTTTTTTTATCTTGAACATTTGTTTAATTTTTTTTAGTTATTGACTATAAATTTTCTTGAATTTCTAAACTAAATTCTAAGAGTGTTTGAATAGGAATAGCCCAACTTAATTTACTCATTTCCGCCTTTTTTTCTGCTGAAGCGATAGTTCCATCTTCAAAGATATAGGGATTGCCCCAAAGAGGATATTTATGTCTTCCATTAATACCAATAATTTGTCCTTTATGATTAAATATAGGACCGCCACTCATGCCTTTTTTAATAGTATTGGTATAGCCAATTTGATAACCTCCTCGAAAAGAAAGGTCGCTAATCATCTCAATATTACCTTTACTAAAAATAAATTCATCAGGGATAGATTTATCACTACTGAAAGGGAACCCAGCAGCATAAACTTCTTCTCCTACAATGGCTTTCGCTGATAGATTAAGATCAACTGCAGGATAATTTTTTACACTATTAAATGTTAATAAGCCTAAATCTTGATTTTTAAAATCGATATTATCAACTGGTTTTGCCAAATATTTCTTCCCATCGGGAGTAATAATTTGATAAGAGTTATCTTCTTGACCAAAAATCAAAACATGTTCATTGGTTACCACAGTATAAACACCTTTCTCTCTATCAAGAATAAACCCTGAGCCAGAATTTTTTCCTGATAAAACTTTAACGGTAACCGATTCTGCCAAAGATTTTATTTTTGCTTCTGTTAAACAATCACGCTCTTTTTTTGAGAGTTTTACCTTAGTTTCAATTTGTTTAAATTCTAAATTTGGATCTAGATCAATATTAGGTTTACTAGCATTATTATTCCGATAATCTTGAGCAGAAATTTGGATCGATAATCCTAAAAAAAAACTAGCTAGACTAGCAAGAATAAGTTGAAAATACCATTTCATTTTCTTTGTTAACAATCAACAATCAACTCTTCAACAATCAACCACTAACTTTTTTACCACAAATTTCCCCGGTTAGAAGCAGGGGGTGGTGGAGCAGGAGAAGTAGGAGGCATGAGCGGAAAAGTATGAGGAATATTATTACTAGTTGAATTGGTATTAGAGGAAGGCGAATTTCCTGAAAGAGCAAGAGGTACTTTTGGTGCTGTTGAAATATATTGACCTAGATTTAAAGTAACAGAACCATCAGGGTTACGTTTTAAAGAAGTACGATGGTTACTGGTAGAATTTCTTTGAAACTGATAAGATGGTCCCGCTGCACCATCTCGATTAGCATCTATTTCGGCTAAAACTTGATTGGGATTTTGATTGGGTTTGAGCGTCAAAAGAATATTCGCACCGCCTGGATCGCAGTTAGTGCCAGCACAAATGACATTATAATTATTAACCCGTCCACTAACTAGATGATCCGGTTGAAATCTATTTAAGCGTTGAGTAACCTCTTCACATCTTTGCTTTGGAGTATAGGGCGGTTTAAAAAAGTTTGAAGTCCATTTGAAAACTTCTACTCCACCATCAGGAGTTTGAGCATAAGTAGTGGGAGTATTATTGCTGTCTTCAGCACAAATAAAGGTAACTGATTGGGCGTAACTGGGTTGAGGAAAAAAAGTTGTTCCCAGAATTAAACTTCCTGTTAAGTAACTTAGGGGTTTTAAATAATTTGGCTTGATAAACATGATTTTTCTAATTGCTAAAAAGATTATCTAGATCTGTTTTGGTGTCGCCTGTGCTAGGTTTAATTCGTAAACCGGATATACGGGTTCCATTAGAGCTAATGGAATCAAAAGCTTCATAACCTAAAGGTTGAAATTTAATCTTTAAGCGGCGCTCACCCTCTTGTTTAAGAGTTTCTGGCGGATATTTAGCCATTAATGCTTGTATTCTCTTCGCTCTGTCTCCGGGTGCAGGATGGCTTACACTGCCAAGTTGAGAGCCGTGGGAGCGACCTAAAAGTTCCATGGTTTTAAGACAGCCATCGGCTTTAAAACCAGCTTTAGCGCTATAAATATAGCCTAACTCATCTGCTTCATATTCTTGATTATGATTAATTTCCACTAAACGGGCTAGATAACGTTCGGCTGCTTTTTGCTCTATTTCTGCTTTGATTTGCTCTATATTACGTGCTTGTTGTTGTGAAGCATTGTCTAAAATATTGCCTAAAGCCCCTAATACTTGTCCTCCAGTACCACCGATCGCTGCACCACCTTGCCTCATTCCTGTTCCTGCTGCTCCTCCCAATATGGCTTGAGTTTGAGCATCTTGTTCGGCAATTAATTTTTCTCTTTCTGCATTTTCAATTGCTTCTAAGATAGCTTTTTTTTGTTCTGCTGGGCCATAACCTAAATGTTGCTTGACATGATGACCCATTTCATGAGCAATAACGCAAGCGATCGCCGAGGCATTTCCTTCTAGTCGATCCAGAAGACCTCTTTCAAATACCATCAAGTTATATTCAGTAGCATAGGCATTGACATTATCACCGCTTGTCGCTATTAAACGCCAAGGAGTTTCATCTAAACCATTGGCTCTAGCAATTCTTTCGACAATACGGTAGATTATGTAGTAGTTCTCTGGTAAATCTTGTTCGGCTTGCTTATAAAAATTAGTCGCTTGGGGATTACTGATATTTTGGGCAATAGCTTCTTCCTGAGAGGGGGTTTGGGCTTTGGTAGTTTCAGACAAGATAAGGCCCGTTTGTAATAGTAATAATGAGCTTAAAGCAGTTAAAGTTAATTTGCTAAAGGTATTATTGATATTTATATTTTTTAACATAATTGCGCCATAACCGCGTTGATATTTATGGCTTCAATTTTAACATTCACTTCCGGTAGATGACAAAGTTGTGGTCTAACTGCGATCGCCTTATTCATAGTTAACCGTACTACATTCCTAACTAGACCATATATTTATCCTTACTTGTTATTTTATTTTTTATGTATTACATTAGTAGTATGAGCGTTGGCGGATGGCCGAGTGGTTGAAGGCGCTAATATCCTTATTCGCTACTTGTCCATAAGGGCCGAAGAATGAGGGTTATCGACTGTAAATCGAGTGATTCGGAAACGAATTCGAGGGTTCGAATCCCTCTCCGCCAACCAATCTTAAAAACTCTATGTGACGGGTAGCTCAGTGGTAGAGCACTGAAAATATCCTTGTTCACCCCTTGCCTGAAAAGGCCGAAGAATGAGGGTTATCGGCTCATAACCCAGTGGTCGCGGGTTCGACTCCCGCTCCGTCACACCATTTTTTTGCCCGAAAGGGCTGAAGTAAAACCGATGAACTACAAATTTTATCGCCAAAAACAAAGAGGATCTCCCCAGAATCAAGTAATTCCTGGAAGGGAAAAAGAGATGATTCAGGGAAGATCTGGCGGTTGGATGTTTGATGCTGGCATTTGGAATATGTTGCGACGCTGTCTGCTGATTGGCACAGCCCAAAGCACTTACTATGCTGGTAAAAAAGAATTAACAGATGATTTTGTTAAAGTATTGCAAGAGTGCATTACTAGAAATCCCAAGCGAGTAGCTTCAGAAATTCTCTACGCCAGCGACGGTAGAGCTATTAACAATAGCGCTCCTCTGTTGGCTTTGGTGCTACTTTCGATGGGAGAAACTCCAGAAGCGAAAAAAGCATTCCAGGAAATATTTCCCCAGGTAGTGCGTACTGGAAGTCACTTCTACGAATGGCTTAGCTACACCAAAGCTCTCCGGGGATTTGGCAAAGTGGTGAGAGAAGTGGGTAAGAAGTGGCTATCGCGAGAAAACCCCAAGAGTTTGGCCTATCAGTTGTTGAAGTACCAGCAACGTCATAGCTTTTCTCATCGGGATGCGCTGCGCCTATTCCACGTTAAACCGCCCACAGAAGACCACAACCAACTGTTTAAATGGGTGACTAAAGGTTGGGAGGAATTACCTGCTGAGATTCCCTCGGAAGCCCTGGCTCAGGTCTGGTGGTACGAATGGCTCAAGCGCAACCCAGCGCAAACTCACAAGGCGATCGCCCAAGGTCGTCTCACTCACGAAATGGCAGCACCTGTAGGCAAAATGGACAAGCAAGCTTGGCAATTGCTGTTTAATCAGATGCCTATTGGGGCGATGCTGCGCAATCTGGGTTCCTTAACTCAACTGGGAGTTTTGCGTGCTGACGAACCTGCTAACCTAGAGCGGGTGGAAGCAGTACTCAATAATCCCAAACACTTGCGTAAGGGAAGAATTCACCCGATTGACGTTCTCAAAGCCCTCAAAACCTATCAGTCTGGCGGACGAGTCGGACGCAGCCAGAAAACCTGGAATCCAGTTGCGCGCATTGTGGAGACTCTGGAGTTAGCCTTAGAGATGTCCTTTGACATCGCCGCACCAACTGGCAAAGTCTTCCTACACGCTGTAGACGTATCTGGCTCTATGTCCTACTACACCCTACCATCACTGGCACTAAGCTGCTGCGAGATTGCTACTGCTATGGCTTTGGTAACAGCTAAAGCGGAGAAAAACTATGCTATTCGGGGATTTTCTACTAAATTCGTCGATTTGGGCATCTCCAAAAAAGATAGCTTTAGTTCTGCACTGCGCAAGGCTAGTCTGCAAAATTTTGGCGGCACCGATGCCTCTGTTGCTTATGAGTGGATGATTAAGAAGAAGTTCAAAGCAGACGTGGTTTGCTTCTGGACAGACAGCGAAAGTTGGGCGGGAAGACGACATCCCTCTCAGGCTTTGTCAGAGTATCGCCAGAAAGTCAATCCCAATATCAAGGCAGTATACGTCACCCTGGCACCCTACCAGATAGCCCTGGTAGACCCCAAAGATTCTCTGTCTTGGGATTTAGGCGGATTCGATCCAGGAACTCCTCGCCTGATACAGATGCTGGCTAACGGTGAGATCTGATGTGATTTCCGGTTGAATACTTACTTTATCCTTTGAAGTAACAACTAACCCACTATTTCTGACTAATTAAGCGATCGCGCCATAGATTCACCAGGGCGCGATCGCATACTGCCAGTATTTACCAGACGTATGATAGACCAGCAGGGTCAAGCCTCAGTCACTATCAAATCTTTTTCAATCGGAGCGGCGGGATTTGAACCCACGACCCCTACTACCCCAAAGTAGTGCGCTACCAAGCTGCGCTACGCCCCGTTGATTCACAAGTTTCCATTATAACCTTATTTAATTAACTTGTCAAGCTAAAAAACAGTTAAGGCCTGAGCAGCTTGGATTAATCCTTTAACTGCATCCTCTGACCAATTACCCTCACAACGACGACCTTGGTTGATCATAAGATGAAGAGAGTAGGCATGAGCATACCCTTCTACTTCTAACCAGAGTAAATCACTCTCAGCTTGACAAGCAATTTTTTCTTCATCCATTAAATGCTCACTCATTTCTGTCATTGTTTGACTAAGTTGCGCCAACAAACGACAAAAATCCTTTAATTCACTTTCAGTCAATTCAATAGCCCAATTATCAGCTCCTACTAAGCCTTTATACTTATCTGCACTTATATCCCAACCAATACGCCACCCCTTACCACTTTTGAGCAAACGTTTATTGTTGGTCATTGGTCGTCTGTGCTCACCTCAACAATCAACTATCAACAAAAGCCAGGGTATATGTAATGTACTTCATCAGCATGAGAACAGCTATATTTCACTCCTCACCCCTAAGAACTTCGTAAAGGTAGCGCGGATTGATAGTCATTCCAATGATGGCGTGTCCAACCAATAGCAAAAGAGAATCCGCTGTAAAAATAATATAGCCAATGCCAAGGAATAGCTCGTATAGCAAACTTTAAACCACGCTTGTTATGGAAAAATTGATATACTTGGGCGTTGACCAACAATAGCAGGTATCCACAGATCGAGGTTAGCATCAAAGCTGGAGTCCACCACCAACCAACAGTTAGAGTAATTAGCAAAGTATAAACCAAAATTACGCTAATCCGGTTGGACCAATTTAAGTTGAGATCGTTAATAAATTGATTGTGACGCAGAATTAAGGCTGTCCAAGGAATTGCTCTATAAAAGACTTCTGCTTTAAGTAAGGAAATAACTTCCCAACGCTTCAGATGCTTAACTTGAACTTCTTTAAACAAACCAATGCGATAGCCTGCTTGTTTCAGTCGATAACCTAACTCAATATCTTCAACACAAGGAAAACGATAGCTGGGATCGAAACCACCTAAAGCGAAGAAAACATCCCGGCGAATCGCGCCGCAAGCTCCCCAGAACGTGGAGGCTTCTACATCACCTGTCTGATGAGTATAGTGATGGAATAAATTTTTGTACTGGGAAAGAAAATTAGTTGCGCCTGGGGAATCATCATAAGAGCCTATCAGTGCCGCTAAATCAGGTTCTTGAGCAAAGATACGCTTAACTTGATGAATTGTATCAGCACCAATCATCACATCCGCGTCCACAAACAAAAGGATCTCTCCCTGAGCTGCCTTAGCCCCTAAATTCCGTGCTTTAGCTGGTCCTCCTGATGTGGTAAGTTTCAGTACCTGAGCACCAAATGCTTCAGCTAAATCACTTGAACCGTCAGTATCGCCATCAGCAACAACAATAATTTCAGTTTCCTTGGGAGTAAACTGTTTCAAGCTAGACAAGCAATCTCGGAATTGACTTCCGCCATTGTAAACGGGAATGATAATTGAGATCATCAGAATTTACCTCTATCTTAAACTTTAGTATTTTTTATGTAATTAGATATGTACGTAAGTATAAAATATTCTGAGAAAAATGTCATTATAAATAATATAAAGATTTTGTAAAGCTTTGGTTAAAAATAGCAGCAATTTTAGTAAATCTTTGATAGAGTTCTATAAGCATTATCTAAGGTTTTTATAATTATTCTCTCACTCAAGAGCAAACAATATAAATTAACTTCGCAAATAACTATACAGAAAGGATTGTACAGAAACTAAGTACATAGTTTTAGGAATGCTAAAAGGTGCTAAAAAATTCAATTGTAAAAGACTATAATTGTTTTCTCTATGAATCTCATCTTGAGCATAATCTCACCTCTAAGAGTTAAAATAGCTTTGGCTTTAACGCACATACTTTAGCTATCGAGAGCAATGATTTCTAAATTAATATTTCCTCAGAAGAATATTACTTTCTAAGCATAATTTCTACCGAGAAATTACTGAATTTTTAGATAACTTACCAATTTTCTTTTACGTATAAATATTTAAGTAATTTTACGTAGATTAATTGCTGAGGTAGGTTTGAGCTGACCATAATTAAGACCAGAAGAATTACTATTGAAAAACAGAGGTGGTTCAAGTCATAATCAAGTCATAATTTAGTTACGATACATAAGTAATCTACTTTTTAATATTTAAAAGACACGATGGCACAATCAGAAACTAAGTCAGTAAACTTACGGCGTACTCCTCTCTATGAACTATCAGTTGCAGCCAAGGCAAGATTTACTGCTTTTGCCGGTTGGGAGATGCCCATTCAATATAGTGGGTTAAAACAAGAACATCAAGCAGTACGTACCTCAGTGGGAGTATTTGATATCTCTCACATGGGTAAATTTATGCTCAAGGGAAAAAATCTGCTCCCGTCGTTACAATTTCTTGTCCCTTCAAATTTAGAACGTTTACACTCAGGTGAAGCTCAATATACTGTCTTACTAAATGAGCAGGCTGGCATTATCGACGATCTGATCTTTTACTATCAAGGTGAGGATAATCAAGGATTACAGCACGGCGTAATGATTGTCAATGCTGCAACTAAAACTAAAGATCTCCAATGGCTATTAGCCCATCTGAGCAGTACTGAGATTGAGTTATGGGATCGCTCTGATGAATTAGTGTTAATCGCTCTTCAAGGTTGTCAAGCAATCAATTATCTCAATCCTTTAACTGAATCAGATTTAATCTCGGTTAAAGCTTTTGGTCATCTTAAAACTAAACTATATGGTGAAACAGCTTTTATTGCCTCCACTGGTTACACAGGAGAAAATGGTTTTGAAATTATGGTTTCTCCAGAGGTAGGGAAAAAGTTATGGCGATCGCTCCTCAATGACAATGTCACTCCTTGCGGTTTAGGTGCCAGAGATACACTCCGTTTGGAAGCAGGAATGTGTCTTTACGGACAAGATCTGGATGAAACCACTACCCCCCTAGAAGCTGGCTTAGGTTGGTTAGTACATCTAGATTCTAAGGGTGATTTTATCGGCCGAGGTGTGTTAGAGCAACAAAAAACTGAGGGAGTAAAACGCCGTTTAGTAGGCTTAGAAATGGAAGGGAGATACATCGCCCGTCATGGTTATCCGGTGATTTGCGAGGGGAAAGTAGTAGGAGAAGTTACTAGTGGTACTTGGTCTCCTAGTTTGAATAAGGCGATCGCTCTTGCTTATGTACCTAAATCTCTCAGTAAAATTGGACAAAAATTAGAGGTAGAAATTAGGAACAAAAATTATTCTGCTTCAGTGGTTAAAAAATCTTTTTATCGAAAATCTATGAAAAAGGAAAGTTCTTAATTGATAATCTGAAGATAAGTCAAAACATAATTCTGAATTCTGGATTCTGCATTCAACCACTCAAACTTAAATAATATCAAAGGAGTGAAAATTAACGCTAAAATCTTTAGAGAAGTAACTTTAAACCAACATAAGTTTGAGATGGCAACAAGGATTATCGAGATATTGCGCAAAGGACAGCCAGAAGAAAGAGTAACAGTTCAAGGATGGGTACGTACTAAAAGAGAACTTAAAGAATTTGCTTTTATGGAAGTTAGCGATGGTTCATCCTTAGCAAATTTACAGGTAATACTTAATCCTGAATTGCCCGAATATCACCAATTAATTAAACAACTTAATACGGGCGCATCAGTAGCAGTGGAAGGAGTATTAGTTCCATCCTTGGGAAAAGGACAGAGAATAGAATTACAAGCACAATCAGTGACCATTTATGGAGATTGTGACTCAGAAACCTATCCTTTACAAAAAAAACGTCACTCCTTTGAATTCTTGCGTACTATTGGACATTTACGGGGGCGTACTAATACCATAGGGGCAGTAATGCGGGTTCGTAATGCTTGCTCTCAAGCAATTCATCAATTTTTCCAGGAGAGGGACTTTTTATGGGTGCATACTCCCATTATTACTGCTAGTGATTGTGAGGGGGCAGGAGAATTATTTACGGTAACTAACTTTAACTTAGAAAATGCTCCTCAAAACGATGAAGGTGAAATTGATTACCATCAAGATTTTTTTGGTCGTCGTGCTTATTTGACTGTCAGTGGACAACTAGAAGCAGAAGTAATGGCGATGGCGTTTCAAAATGTCTATACTTTTGGTCCTACTTTTCGAGCAGAAAATTCTAATACTTCCCGCCACCTGGCTGAGTTTTGGATGATTGAACCAGAAATGGCTTTTTGTGACTTGGAAGGAGACCAAAATTTAGCGGAAGAATTCCTTAAATATATCTTCAAATACGTGTTGGATAACTGCCCTGAAGATATGGAGTTTTTTAACAAACGTATTGATAAAACTGTTTTAGCTACTGCTGAGAATATTATCAATAATGAATTTGCCAGAATTAGCTACACTGAAGCAATTGCTTTATTAGAAAAAAGCGATCGCTCTTTTGAATATCCTGTAGCATGGGGAGTCGATTTACAATCAGAACATGAAAGATATTTAGCAGAAGAATTGTTGAAAAAACCAATTATTGTTACCGATTATCCCAAAGATATTAAAGCATTTTACATGCGCCTGAATGACGATGGTAAAACTGTAGCCGCGATGGATGTATTGGCACCTAAAATTGGCGAAATTATTGGTGGTGCCCAAAGGGAAGAACGTCTAGAGGTATTAGAAACAAGAATTAATCAATTAGCGCTACCCACTAAAGAGTTATGGTGGTATTTAGATTTACGCCGTTATGGAACAGTACCTCATGCTGGCTTTGGTTTAGGTTTTGAAAGATTAGTCCAGTTTATGACCGGAATGGGCAATATTCGGGATGTAATTCCCTTCCCTCGTACTCCTATGAATGCTGAATTTTAACGTGAGCCTAGCACTGGAAGATACTGTGGGCGAATTAAATTAAAGGGTTTCTCAACAGGCAGGATGCCTGTCTCACGAATGGCTAATGGACTATGTTCAGAGCCCG
>JAAUYA010146152.1_pt1 | contig 17840 bp, 12 predicted proteins | sample 7278161 | NCBI WGS metagenome assembly JAAUYA01 (sample SAMN14350120, study PRJNA611818) | marine sediment metagenome | isolation source: surface marine sediment (3m) | place: French Polynesia: Moorea | collected 2018-08
TAACAGGAAAAATATCAACCTGTAATTGTGTCGCAACCTCTTCTACCGTTAAATCATCTAGAAATTTATTTTCATCATGTTTTAGCATCACAGAAGGTAATAAAATTCCATTGCCTAAATCTTTACTTTGCAAACCTTGTAGTAAATCTTGTCCAGTAAGTAACCCTGTGACTGTAATTTCTTGTCCCCAATAATTACTATTTAATGCTACCAAATTTACATCCAAACCTATTACTTGATTTAATCTTTTGACTAAAGGTTGAAAAGCTCTTTCTACGGCATTTCCTACCACCCACGTTAATTTTCTAGGTGGTTCAATAGTAGCAGGCAACATTTGATTAGCTCTAGCTTGAAATTGTTTAATGAACTCACGAATAGAACCTACACCATTACCAATTTGAGGGTAATCTTCATAGTGAGATTCTGGAGGTAATTCTGCTTGAGCTATTAAAAACCACTCATCCGCTAACCAGGCAAAATTAGTGCCTAAATTTCTGCTAAATTGTTGTTGTAATTGTTGTACCTGTTGAATAACTTGTTTAGCTTTTTCTCGACTGACAGGAATTAATTGATCCTCTTGGGGACGAAATTTGGTTAACCCCACCGGTACAACTGCTGCACTAATTACTGCGGGGATTTCTCCTTGATGAAAAGAAGCTAAATCTAATAATGTTCTCTCTAAATGTGCGCCATCATTAATCTTAGGACAAACTACTACTTGAGCATGAATTTGTAATCTTTTCTCTTGAAACCAATTTAACTGCGATAAAATTTGACTGGCGCGGGGATTTTTCAAAAGACGAGTTCTAATTTCTGGTTCAGTAGCATGAACGGAAACATATAAAGGGGAAAGCCGCATTTGTTCAATCCTTTCCCACTCTTTAGAGGCAAGATTAGTTAAGGTTAAATAGCTACCATAAAGGAAACTGAGGCGATAATCATCATCTTTGAGGTAAAGACTAGATCTTTTTCCCGGCGGTTGTTGATCGATAAAGCAAAAAGGACATTTATTGTTACACTGTATCAGACCATCGAATAGGGCAGTTTCAAACTCTAATCCCAAATCATCATCATATTCTTTTTCTATTTCCAGATGATGAGTTTTTCCTTGGGCATCAATAACTTCTAATTCTAAAAATTCATCTGCGCAAAGGAATTGATAATCGATTAAATCTCTAGGAGAAACGCCATTGATAGAGGCGATCGCATCTCCAGGTTCAAAACCAACTTCAGCACCAAGAGAATCTGGTATAACTTTACTAATACGAGCAGGATTAATAGACATTAAGTAGGTATCAGGTGTTATCAATCAACCATCAGCAATCAACCATCAGCAATCAACCATCAACCATCAGCCATCAACCATCAGCCATCAACCATCAACCATCAACCATCAGCCATCAACCATCAACCATCAACCATCAACCATCAACCATCAACCATCAACCATCAGCAATCAACCATCAACCATCAACCATCAACCACCAACCATCAACCACCAACCATCAACCATCAACCATCAACCACCAACTACCAAACAACCTGTTTTAGTTGATGTAAAACTAAACCATAAACAGCTTCCGTCTGTTTCGCTAAATTAGCCCAATTAAAACGTTTATCTAAATCTTCATAAGCATTATCAGTTAACCATTGAGCATAGTCAGGATTTTTCAAGACTTCTAGGATACCCCAAGCCAGAGAATCAGCATTATTAGCATAAGTCACAATCCCTGTTTTAGTATGACGTACTACTTCAGGCAAACCGCCTGTATCGGATACTACTACGGGTACGCGAGCAGCAAAACTCTCTAAAGCTACAATACCAAAAGGCTCATAAAGACTGGGAAAAACAGCACAATCAGCTACAGTTTGGAATGTATCTAAATCTTCTTCAGACATAAAACCGGTAAAATAACACTTATCCCAAATACCTAAATTCCAGGCTTGTTCTTTAAGCTTATCACTGTTACCTCCACCAACGATTACAAATTTAGCATGGCCGTTCATTTCTGCTAATACTTTCGGAGCCGCATTTAACAACAAATAAACTCCCTTCTCATGAGCCATTCTACCAACATAGTAGACGATTTTTTCACTATCTTCTGCGAAGCGACGGCGAAAACTCCAATGCTCAAATTCAGGAAGGCGATGTTTTTTTTCGGGACGAATCCCATTATAAACTACATCTATTTTATCCCAAGGACATCCCAATGCTCGATGCACTTCATAGCGCATGTAACCACTACAGACAATCACTCGCCAGGCATTATAACCTAAACTGCCTTCTTTGCTAGCAATATAAGCATGAGTTTCGTTATGAATGCCGTTGTAACGTCCATATTCGGTAGCATGAATCGTCGCTACTAAAGGGATCTTGAAATTATGTTTCAGGGCGATCGCCGCATCTCCTACTAGCCAGTCATGGGCATGAATTAGATCAAATCTACCTTGCTCTTCAATCAGCTTTCTGCCATGATTACCCATACTCTGATTCATATTGCATACCCAGTGAAAAAAATTATCCCCCCAAGCAACAGGTACGCGATGGACATGAATCCCTTCTACAATTTCATAAAAGGGAGTATTTCCGAACTCTAAGGTGATTAAATGAATATCATGTCCTAATTTGACTAATTCAGGGTATAATTCAGCCACATGACGAGCTATGCCGCCGACTATTCGTGGTGGAAACTCCCAAGCTAGCACTAGTATCCTCATTTTTCCCCTTCCTAAAATTTTGATGATTAATTACAAATTTACATGATTATAAAGAAAGTTCCCAGAAGGTTTCCAAAAGAGAAAAACAAGCATACATCTCCAGCTAAATCGAATACAAGATTTGGTGTTGGGTTTCACTTCGTTCCACCCAACCTACTTATATTGTGGTTAATTTGTCCGACATAATCTTAGCTGCGAAGCGTTACCTTAAATTGCTTCACTAAAGCATCCCTGATTTTATTGTGAATAGGTTCAACTTCAGCATCTTTTAATGTACCCCGATCGGAACGATAAACTAAGCGAAATGCCAGACTTCTCTGTCCTGATGGTACATTTTCTCCTTGATATTGGTCAAATAGCTCTATTTTTTCTAAAGTTTTAGCTCCTACTGCCTGCATAACTTTGGTAATTTCTCCTACACTTACATCTAGAGGTGCAAAGAAAGCCAGATCTCTTGCTACCGCAGGATAAGGAGAATAAGCACGAAAATGAGCAGCAATTAAGCTTTCTTGCTCTAGAGCAGCGATTAAACAGTCAAAATTGAGTTCAAAAACGTAAACCGCATCGATTAAATCTCGTTCTTGTCTCAGTTGAGGGTGAAGTTGTCCAAAGATGCCCAATCTAGTTTTATTTAACCATAAAGAAGCAGTGCGTCCGGGATGAAGGCGAGCATCTTGATTGTCTGCTTGATAATTAACGGATAAACCCAAGCAAGAGAATAAGCTCTCTAAAATACCTTTGGCTTCATACCAACTCATCGGTGCCGGTTTACCACTTCTCGTCCACTTCCCTTGGGGATAAAAATCTCCTCCCATAATCCCAGCGATCGCATCTGCTTCTCGTAACTCTTCTCCTTCTCTCCAGAAAATACGCCCAATTTCAAAGCCGTTTAAAGCATCATTTCCCTGAGACTGGTTGTACTCAAAAGCAGCGATTAAACCGTCGATGAGATTAGTTCTTAAAGCAGAATATTCACTAAAAAGAGGATTAGCCAGCACAATTTCGTCTTGGGTTGGTTTGACTAAGGAGTAGTGCACAATTTCCGTCAATCCTAAGCCTCGCAAACAAGAGCGTAATTGCCGTTCCTTTTGGATCCTAACAGAAAGATAACCTGGTTCAGTTTTCGCCGGCAGAGTATCATCAAAGCGATCGTAACCGTAAAGGCGTGCTACTTCCTCAATTAAGTCAATTTCTCGTTCTAAGTCTCGATAACGATAAGGAGGGACTGTAACTCGCCAAGTCTTGGGATTTTCGGTGATAGGCTCTAATTTACAACCTAAATCGGCTAAAATTCGCTCTACATCCTCAGCCAGAATATCTCCTAAGCCATGTTCTTGTCTTACCTTTCCTAAGACATCAGCAATTCTACTCAACCGCAGTTCAATGGTATTGGTTAATTTCTCTGGGCGACTATCACTCACGGTTTGGGCTACTATCTTGCCGCCTGCTAATTCGGTAATTAAGGCGATCGCTCTGTTGAGTGCTTTTTCTAATTCTACTTGGTTGACTCCTCTCTCGTAACGAGTGGAGGCTTCGCTGCGCAAAGCTTGGCTTCTCGCACTGCGGCGAATGGCAACCGGATCGAATAAGGCGGCTTCTAAGACAATATTCTCCGTACCAGAGTGAACTTCACTATCTTCTCCTCCCATTACTCCAGCTAGAGCACAAGGGCGATCGTTGATGGTAATCAGCAAATTTTGGGGCTTTAAGTCTCGCTTTTGTCCGTCTAAGGTAGTCAGGGATTCATTTTCCTGGGCAAACCGCACGCCAATAGTTAAATCTTCTCTAGAGGCGATTTCGATTAACCTTTCTCGGTCGAAAGCATGGAGAGGTTGACCCCATTCTAACAAGATATAGTTAGTCGCATCCACTACATTGTTAATTGGACGAACTCCAGCCGCTTCTAATCGCCATTGTAACCACTGAGGAGAAGGAGCAATGGTTAACTCTTCTATTACTGTACCAATATAGGCAGGACAAGCTTTACTCTCTTCGACATTGAGCTTTAACTTGTGACTATCAATCTCGAAAGAAGTAGCTTTAACTTTTGGTAAAGTCAATTTTCCTCCCGTCAAAGCAGCAACTTCTCTAGCTACCCCTACCATACTCAAGGCATCAGCACGGTTGGCAGTGGCAGTTAAATCTAAAATAACATCATCTAGCCCCAAGAGAGGACGCACATCTTGACCTAGCTGAAGTTCCTCTGACGAGAAAATATGAATGCCTTCACTTTCTTTAGCTAAGCCCAACTCTGCTAAAGAGCAGATCATTCCCTCACTACTTACTCCTCGTAACTTAGCCGATTTGATTTTAAGATCTATTTTAGGCAAAAAAGTTCCTACTGTCGCCACAGGAACGAAAATACCAGCCTTCACATTAGGTGCGCCACAGACAATATTTGCGTTTTTACCTGTACCTAAATCTACTAGACAAACACTCAACTTATTAGCATTAGGATGAGGTTCACATGCGATTACTCTACCAATGATAACTCCATCTGCCCAAGTACTTCTATCTTCAATATCTTCTACTTCAAACCCTGCAATAGTAAGGGTTTTTGCTAATTCTTCTGGGGATAAGTTTACCTCTACTAATTCTTGTAACCAGTTTAGAGATATACGCATTGCTTGATTTTTTTATTACTTTTAATACTGTCCAACGTCTATTGTACCGGAGAATGAGAACAGTTTCTTTTGATACCTGCGATATTTATGATTTTATTCCCATACAGTATACTTAAGGGAATTAAGAGCAAGAGTTAAGTGGTTGTTATTACTTCATAAAAATTTTAAATAAGTCTAATCATAATTTACGTGTTTTTACTACCCATCCTTTAAAAACTTAAGTTGGTTTAGGCAATTCAGCCTAGTAGCTGTTAATATTTAGTTAACTCCTAATCAGTAATTTAATTATTAGGGTAAACTAAAGATAAGTTGTAAAATAAAAAATTTAGCCGAAAGGAGACATGAGAGTGAATGAGTGTTATTTATTGCCTAAATCCTGCTTGTTCTCAGCCGCAAAATGAAACTCGCTCAAGGAAGTGTAAAACTTGTGGATCTAGTCTCGTCTTACAGGATCGCTATGTAGCGCTCAAAAAAATTGGTAAGGGGGGGTTCGGCTCTACTTTTTTAGCCGTCGATATACTTAATCAGAACTCTTACTGCGTCATTAAGCAGTTGTATATTTCAAGCGACGATCCTAATCTGATTAGTAACGCCAATGAGTTATTTGACCGAGAAGCGAAAACTCTTGCTAAGCTAGATCACCCTCAAATACCTAAATTATTGGCTCATTTTGAGTATCAGCAAAATTTTTATCTAATTCAAGAGTTTATCTTAGGAAAAGATTTAGAAAAAGAAGTGAGAAGAAAAGGGCTTTTTCTGGAAAGTACAGCTAAACGCTTCTTACAAGATATGTTACCAGTACTGCAATACATTCACTCTCAAAAGGTAATCCATCGAGACCTTAAACCAGGGAATATTATTCGCAAAAAAGAAACTAATCGACTGTATTTAATTGATTTTGGCGCAGTTAAAGATCAAGTTAACACTCAAATAGTAAAAACCAATCCTCTAACTGCTTTGACCAAAATTTCCGTAGGCACTATGGGCTTTGCTCCTCCAGAGCAACTATCCATGCGCCCTGTCTATGCCAGCGACATTTATGCTCTAGCAGCTACATGCTTATACTTGCTTACAGGTAAATGTCCTCAAGATTTGTGCGATAATGTCACCGGAGAATTAACCTGGCGGCAGGAGATAAACGTTAGTTCTAGTTTTGCTAACGTTCTAGATAAAATGTTAGAGTTAGACGTTCGTAAACGCTACCAATCTGCTGAAGATGTCATCAAAGCATTGAATATTATGCCCTACGAACAGGAATTAGCAGGTGGAATGTCAAAGTCGACTCTGGTAATAGAAAATCCTACCATCCCACCAGGGGCAGATGACACGCTTGTATCTCGTCATGGCACCATTGCTCAGAATGCAGGCGATACTGGCCAAAAGTTGGCCGATGCCATCAAAAAACGTCAAGAAAAGAGAATCGAACCGAAATCCCCTCCGACAAATCCTCCTGAATCTAAGCCTAAAGTTCAGCTTACTGCTGACACCGTTTTAGATAAGTACGCTAGAGGTGACAAGAATTTTAGTCAAGAGAATTTAAGCGAAATAAATTTGGCCAAAAAAACATTATCACTTTGTAGTTTTTATCAAGGTAAGTTAATCGCCATTAATCTTGAAGGGGCAAATTTGTATAGAGCTAACTTCTACGGTGCCAATTTAGCTCAAGCAAACTTACAGAAAGCAAATTTAAGACGTGCTGAATTATATAAAGCTAATCTGAAAAATGCCGACCTAAAAAAATCTAATTTACGTCATGCTAACTTAGTCGGTGCTAATTTAAAAGATGCTAATCTTTGTGGAGCCGATCTGACCCATGCGAAAGTAGATGAGGAACAATTGAAGTCTGCTAAGACTAATTGGGCAACTGTCTATCCCAACGGAAAAAGAAGAAGAAGGTGGTGGTGGTAATGGTGATGAGTAGTAAATGATAATTAGTTATTGTCTTAATCCTTCTTGTCCACAACCCAAAAATCATTCCCAACTAAAATATTGTCATAATTGCGGGTGGAATTTAATCATAAAAGATCGTTATCGGGCGATCAAAACAATCGGTAAAGGTGGTTTTAGTAATACTTTTATTGGGGTCGATCTAAACGCTGTAGGTAATTCTTTATGTTTAATTAAACAGATAAATCTAGATTTAGAGAAGCTAGATGCAGCGAAAATGTCTTTAGATTTATTTAAAAGAGAAGCTAAAACTTTAAAAAAAATAAATCATAACCAAATACCAAAATTACTAAATTACTTTTATGAAAATCAACAATTATATTTAATTCAAGAATTAATTAAAGGTAGAAACTTGCGACAAGAAGTAAAAGAAAATGGGGTTTTTCTAGAATTGGGAATTAAACGTTTCTTAGCAGAAATGCTACCAATTCTCCAATACATTCACTCGCAAAAAGTAATTCATCGAGATATTAAACCAGCTAATATTCTCCGGCGACAAAAAGATGGTAAATTAGTTTTGATTGATTTTGGTGTAGTCAAGGATCGAGTTAATACACTCTCAACTAAAACTGATGGTCAAACCGCTTTAACTAATTTCTCTGTGGGGACAACAGGTTTTGCTCCACCTGAACAAATCGCCCTACGCCCTGTTTACGCCAGTGATATCTATGCCTTAGGTGTTACTTGCGTATATTTACTGACGGCTAAATCTCCTAAACTATTTGACTATGATAGTCAAACTGGACGCTTAAGTTGGGAAAAAGAGGTACTGGTGAGACCTAGTTTAGCGAAGATTTTGAACAAGATGTTGGAGATAAATTTAAGCAAGCGCTACCGACTAGTAGAGGAAGTGATTAATGATTTAGATATTATCCCTTTAGAACGTAGTTTAACCAGCCATACCACCACAACTCGAAAATTACAACAGGCGATCGCCCAACGTAAAAGTGGCAAAAAACTAAACAATATCCAGATTAAATGGGAACTTCAAACTTTTTTAGCCGCCTATCACAATGGCAAGAAAAACTTTAGCCAGCAAAATTTGAATTATCTTAAATTAGCAAAATTTGAACTATCTCAGTTTATTTTTTGCCACAGTCAGTTAGAAGGAATTGTTTTGCGAGAAGCCAATTTGTCTCAAGCCAATTTTTATGGTGCTAACTTAAATACAGCAATTCTCTCTAAGGCTAATCTGCAAAAGACGTGTTTATCAACTAGCGATTTACAAAACGCTGATTTGCGAGGAGCTAATTTGACCAATGCCAATTTAATTAATACTAATTTACATGGAGCCAACTTATGTGGAGCTAATCTAAAAAATGCTAGAATTGAGTCAAAACAGCTAAACCAAGCTAAAACCAACTGGGCAACTGTTTATCCTGATGGTCGTCGTAGATGGTGGAAATTACTCTCAATTTTCCCCAATATAGCCATGTTGTTTAACGGCAATAATCTACGCTGAAATGGATTAAGATTTTCCTCTAATATTTATCTGAGGCTCAGGATAATTACTTAGCTTCTTAGTTTATCATCTGAGTCAGGATCTAGTATCCTATAGATAGTTAAAAAATTTTCAATTGTCCATGGCTGTAACCGCTAAATCTCAATTAGATAAGCACAGCAGTCATAACAAGCGCATAGCCAAGCAAAAAATAAGGGTGAATGATTTTAAGTTACTGCCTAAACCCTTCTTGTCGTCAACCAAAAAATAAGCCTGACAATAAGGTTTGTCAAACCTGCCGATCTAGTCTCATCTTACGTAAACGCTATCGAGCCATCAAAAAAATTGGCAAAGGGGGATTTAGAGCAACTTTTTTAGCTATAGACTTATCCTTACCAGATGACCCTTTTTGCGTTATTAAACAACTACGTACTTCAGCTGATAATCCTGACGCTTTCAAAATGGCTTTAGAATTATTCGAGCGAGAAGCTAAAACTCTGGGAAAAATCGATCATCCTCAAATACCGAGATTATTAGATTATTTTGAAGACGCTCATCAATTTTACTTAGTACAAAGTCTTATTAAGGGCAAAAATCTGCAACAGGAAGTAAAACAAAACGGCACTTTTACAGAAAATCAAGCAAAATGCTTCTTAGCTGGAATTTTGCCAGTGTTGCAATATATTCACTCTATTAAAATCATTCATCGGGATATCAAACCAGCTAATATCATTCGTAGAGAACAAGATAATCGACTGATATTAATTGATTTCGGTTCTGTAGGCACTATAGGTTTTGCTCCCCCAGAACAACTATCCATGCGCCCTGTTTATGCTAGCGATATTTTTGCTTTAGCAGCTACCTGTTTATACTTGCTCACAGGTAAATGCCCTCAGGATTTGTGTGATAATGTTACGGGAGAATTACGCTGGCAGCAAGAGACAAAAGTTAGTTCTAGCTTTGCTAACGTACTAGATAAAATGTTAGAGTTAGAGGTCCGCAAACGCTACCAATCTGCTGAAGAAGTTATCAAATACTTATCCTGATAGTCACCGTAGATGTTGGCAATTACTATCAACTTTTAAAAGTGTTGCCATGTTGTTTAACAACAGTAATTTTACTGAAATAGGATAAGATTTTTCTCTAATATTTATCTGAGGCTCAGGATAATTATTTAGCTTCTTAGTTTATCATCTGAGTCAGGATCTAGTATCCTATTTTTTAGCCGTCGATATACTTAATCAGAACTCTTACTGCGTCATTAAGCAGTTGTATATCTCAAGCGACGATCCTACTCTGATTCGTAACGCCCTAGAGTTGTTTGAACGAGAAGCGAAAACTCTTGCTAAACTAGATCACCCTCAAATACCAAAATTATTGGATTATTTTGAGTATCAGCAAAATTTTTATCTCATTCAAGAGTTTATCTTAGGAAAAGATTTAGAAAAAGAAGTGAGAAAAAAGGGGCTTTTTCTGGAAAGTACGGCTAAACGATTCTTACAAGAGATGTTACCAGTACTGCAATACATTCACTCTCAAAAGGTGATCCATCTAGATCTCAAACCAGGGAATATTATTCGCAAAAAAGAAGATAATCGACTATTTTTGATTGATTTTGGCGCAGTTAAAGCTCAAGTTAATACCAGAAATGAATTTATTATGGTAACATCAATAACAGGCTTTGTCCCACCCGAACAACTAGCCCTGCGCACCGTCTATGCTAGTGATATCTATGCTTTAGGTGCTACTTGTCTATATCTGTTGACAGGAAAACCTCCCCAAGATTTACCCTGTAATAGTATCATTGACAATTTGCTTTGGGAACAAGAGATCAAACTGAGTGATAGTTTGGCACAAATTCTCAGAAAAATGCTTCAGTTCGATATTCGCGATCGCTATCAATCTGCTGAAGAAGTAATAAAAGAGTTGGACATTGCCCTGTACGAACGGGAATTAGCAGTAGGAATGTCAGATGACTGTGCCATTAGAACATCCCCTCATCCCACCAGAGCGAATTGAGTGATAGTTTTACTAATGTACTAGAGAGAATGTTAGAGTTAGATGTCCGTGAACGCTACCAATCTGCTGAAGAAGTAATACTAATTTACATGGAGCCAACTTATGTGGAGCCAATCTAAAAAATGCTAGAATTGAGTCACAACAGCTAAACCAAGCTAAAACCAATTGGGCAACCGTTTATCCTGATGGTCGTCGTAGATGGTGGAAATTACTTCAATTTTCGCCAATATAGCCATGTTGTTCGACAGCAATAATCTAGGCTGAAATAGGGTAATAATTTGGCCCATACTTAAAGTATCTACGCAAAACTCTTTGTTTTGCCTATTAACTTTCAAATATAGCCATGTTGTTTAACAATAGCAATCTTACTGAAATGGGGTAAGATTTGCCTCTAATATTTATCTGAAACTCAGGATAATTACTTAGCTTCTTAGTTTATCATCTGAGTCAGGATCGAGTATCCTATAGATAGTTACAAAATTTTTTATTGTCCATGGCTGTAATTGCTAAATCTCAATTTTAGATAAGCACCACAGTCATAATTTAGGATTAGCCAAGCAAAAAAATAAGGGTGAATGATTTTAAGTTACTGCCTAAACCCTTCTTGTCGTCAACCAAAAAATAAGCCTGACAATAAGGTTTGTCAAACCTGCGGATCTAGTCTCATCTTACATAAACGCTATCGAGCCATCAAAAAAATTGGCAAAGGGGGATTTGGAGCAACATTTCTAGCCATAGACTTACTCTTACCAGGTAATCCTTTTTGCGTCATTAAACAACTACGTACTTCAGCTGATAATCCTGACGCTTTTAAAATGGCTTTAGAGTTATTTGAACGAGAAGCTAAAACTCTGGGAAAAATCGATCATCCTCAAATACCAAGATTATTAGATTATTTTGAAGATGGGCATCAATTTTACTTAGTACAAAGTCTGATTAAGGGTAGAAATCTACAACAGGAAGTAAAACAAAATGGCACTTTTACAGAAAGTGGGGCCAAGTACTTCTTAGCTGAAATTTTGCCAGTGTTACAATATATTCACTCCATTAAAATAATTCATCGGGATATCAAACCAGCTAATATTATTCGTAGAGAACAAGACAATCGACTGATATTAATTGATTTTGGAGCAGTAAAAGATCAAGTTAGTACTCAATTAATTCAAACTTATGGTCAAACGGCTCTAACTCAATTTGCAGTGGGAACATTGGGTTACGCTCCCCCTGAACAATTGGTAATGCGCCCAGTATACGCCAGCGATCTTTATGCTTTAGGTGCTACTTGTCTATATCTTTTAACGGGAAAACCTCCCAAAGAATTACCCTGTCATAGTACCACTGGCAATTTGCTTTGGGAGCAAGAGGTAAATTTAAGTGATAGTTTTACCCAAATTCTCAAACAAATGCTTCATACTGATATTCGCAGTCGCTACAAGAGTGCAAAAGAGATAATTGAAGCCTTGGATATAGCTCCCTATGCCCAGGAGTTGAAGAAAAGTTTAATTGCTCAGGGTAATAGACCGAATCTATCTATTACTAAGGCATTAGAGGTAGAACAAGATGATGAACAAACTATTTACACTTCACCTACTGTAAGATTAGCAATGGCTATCAGGGCTCGCAAATCTCGTCAGGGTAAAACTAAGTTTTTGCTAGAAGCTAATCGTTATACGATTATCGAAGCTTATGCGAATGGTAGAACAGATTTTAGTCAACAGAGTTTTAATAATCTCAATCTTGCCAAAGTTAATCTCGTAGAAGCTAATTTTCGTTATACCCAATTAGCCAGAACTAATTTAAGGGAAGCAGATTTATCTAAAGCTAATTTTTACGGTGCTAATTTAAGTCAAGCTAATTTAAATAGAGCCAATCTTCAAAAAGCTTATTTATTAAACACAGATTTACAAAATGCAGATTTAAGGGGCGCTAATTTGCAAGAAGCTAATATGATTAATGCTAAATTAAAAGGGGCCAATTTAGCCGGTGCCGATCTTACCAACGCTCAAGTAAATGAACAACAACTAAAAGAAGCCAAAACTAACTGGTCTACTCTTTTGCCTGATGGGAAGAGGAAATTATGGTAGTCTAAGTTGGCAGTTTGGTTTTTTGAGCATCCATCACTAGGCATGATATATGCTAGATTAAGAAAGGCAAAAAAAATTGATTATTTGAGTTTCTATTCTTACTGATAATGACTGCAAAGACTCGCTGTTTCCATATCACCACTTTTGGCTGTCAAATGAATAAGGCTGACTCGGAACGGATGGCCGGTATACTAGAGGATATGGGGTTTCAGTGGTCAGATGAACCAAATGATGCCGATTTGATCCTTTACAATACCTGTACAATTCGAGATAACGCAGAACAAAAGGTATATTCTTATTTAGGCAGACAAGCAAAACGAAAACACCAACAACCCGAACTAACTCTGATCGTAGCTGGTTGTGTTGCCCAACAGGAAGGAGAGAAATTACTGCGGCGAGTACCAGAACTAGATTTGGTGATGGGACCACAATATGCTAATTGTCTAGCAGATCTCCTCGAACAGGTATTTGCTGGTAATCAGATCGTGGCTACTGAGCCGATTGAGATTGTAGAAGACATCACTAAACCCCGTCGAGACAGCCAAGTAACTGCCTGGGTAAATATTATTTATGGTTGTAATGAGAGATGTAGTTACTGTGTAGTCCCCAATGTTCGGGGTATAGAACAATCCCGTACCCCAGAGGCAATTCGCTCAGAAATGGAAGAGTTAGGCAAACAGGGCTACAAAGAAGTTACCTTATTGGGACAAAATATTGATGCTTATGGTCGAGATTTACCAGGTACTACAGTAAGCGGCAGACATAAGCATACTTTGACGGATTTACTCTACTATGTTCATGATGTACCCGGAATTGAAAGAATCAGATTTGCTACTTCTCACCCCCGCTATTTTACAGAAAGATTAATTAAAGCTTGTCAGGAATTACCCAAGGTGTGCGAACATTTTCATATTCCTTTTCAGTCAGGGGATAATGACATTCTCAAGGCGATGAAACGGGGTTATACTCACCAAAGATATCGGGAAATTATTACTAAAATTAGAAGTTATATGCCTGATGCTGCGATCAGTGCTGATGTAATTGTCGGTTTCCCAGGTGAAACAGAAGCACAATTTGCCAATACGCTTCAATTAGTTGAACAGATCGGTTTCGATCAACTTAATACAGCTGCTTATTCTCCTCGCCCTGGTACCCCTGCCGCTTTATGGGATAATCAAGTAAGTGAGGAAGTTAAAAGCGATCGCCTGCAAAGACTTAACCGTCTAGTAGCAACTAAAGCAGCTCAAAGATCTCAAAGATATCTGGGGAGAATTGAGGAAGTTTTGGTAGAAGATGTCAACCCTAAAGATGCCTCTCAAGTGATGGGCAGAACCAGGGGTAATCGCCTTACTTTCTTTAAGGGTAATCTTGAGCAATTACAAGGTCAATTAGTCAAGATCAAAATTAACGAAGTACGCGCTTTTAGTTTAACAGGAGAGCTCAACTCCTTGGCGGAAGCTAAAATTTAATAATAGGTACTAAAAAATATGGAGCAGACCAATGGAAACTATTTTGGGTATTGTGGCTTTTGCTTTTTTTGTAGGTATCTCTGGATTAAGAATAGATCGAGAATATGAAAGAGGGGTAATCTTTCGCCTAGGGCGCATGAATAATATCAAAGGACCAGGATTATATTGGATCATTCCCCTAGTCGATCAAAAAACTAAACTTGATATTCGCACTAAAACAGTAGATATTATACCTCAAGAAGCCATCACTGCTGACAGTGTCACCATCAAAGTCAACGCTGTTTTATATTATCGTGTTCTCGATCCCGATAAAGCCATTAATAAAATTGAAAACTATAACATGGCAGTTTATCAAGCTTCGATGACCACCCTGCGGAATGTGGTAGGGCAGAATTTTCTGGATGATATTCTCAAAAATAGAGATAAAATCAACGCTCAAATTCAAGAAATTGTCGATGAAATGACTGAACCTTGGGGAATTGTGATTGAAAGAGTAGAAATGAAAGATGTGGAAATTCCTCAATCAATGCAAAGGGCTATGGCTCAAGAAGCAGAAGCAGTCAGAGAAAAACGTTCTCGTTTGATTAAAGCTTCAGCTGAAAAAGAAGCATCATTGATGCTCTCAGAAGCATCGGCAAAAATTGCTGAAAATCCTCTAGCTCTTGAGTTGAGAAGACTACAAACTTTAACCGAAATTGGAGCAGAACATAATTCTACCACTGTGATGATGATCCCCTCAGAATTGGTTACTTTAACTAAGGAATGGTCAAAATCTTTAGAGCAAAATTCCTCTAGTCAAGGTGAATAAATTCTGGTTGATCGAGATTAGAGCTTTTTTAGCACCCGCGCATCCCCTCTAAAAAACAGCGAAGCATCTGCGCCCTCAGAATTGGGGGGCTAGGGGGGCGAAAGCCGGAAAATTTGTTGTCTTGGTCATTTGTGTGTACACAGTAGAGGGGAGCCAAGCACGGCAGAATCAGGATTTCACGAATTCGCGCTTCTGCATCAGGCGACGAAACCCAACAAATACAAGAGTTAGTGTTGGGTTTCACTTCGTTCTACCCAACCTACGGATATTGTGGTTAATTTGCCTGACATGATATAAGACTTACGCCCAAAAAGTGTAGCAATCTTTTTTGAAATTGGTATTACACATACCTTGTTAAATTAACTCGGTAGCGTTTTTTTTTCGTCATCGCTACTTCTCCTACTTCCAACCTTCCTTTTCCTCTCAAGGCAATCACTTCACCTGGGGTAAGATTATAACTCGCTTGAGTCACTTCCTTCCAATTGACTCTCACATCCCCAGCGGAAATGGCATCTACCATCTTACTGCGAGACATACCAAATCCAAAAGAAGCGATCGCATCTAAACGCATCGAAGCTTCCACAGTACTCAATTCCTTCTTTTTCGGAGGACGAACTTTTAATTCACTCAAATCAATCGGTTGAGTTTTAACAGGTACAGATCTTACTTGTACTAAAGCCGTTTGGAAAAATTCTACCATCTCTGGAATTACGATCGCCTGAGCGCCTCTTTCCCCCAAAACAATAATATCGCCAATTTTCTCCCTAACTACCCCAGTAGCTAAAATTGCGCCCAAAAAATCTCGATGGCTAGCGGGATCGAACAAAAAATTCCCCGCTATGTCCACAGCAGCAAGAGGAATTTGCGATTCTTGAGCTGGTATTTCTTCTCGATAGACACCTACTCTTCGTCTTTCTGCCTGAGGATAACCGCCCCATGCTAAAGTTTGCACCTCAGTTAATTTGCTAAAAATTTCATTTACTTCTGCTAAAACCGGGGGTGAAAGAAAATCAGTTACTACCAATTCCCAGGTTTTCAGAGCTTGTTCCGCTCGATCCAAAATATGAGCTATTTCTTCCCGATGTTCAACTTTGGCTAGAATTTCTTCTCTCGGTAACATTACTTAAACTATTATTTCTTTTGCCTTTTGACTTTTGAATGCGTGAGTTTTGACTTATACCTGGTATCCTTGAATATTTTCGGGTTCAAATGAGCGTAAAATTGCAGTAGCTTGATTTTTCAGAGCTTCCGAACCTTGGACAACGATCAGATATTTACCAGCATCGAGACGATTACGGTAGGGTAAAGCATCACCACTTCCGGTGGATAAACCGACACCACCACCGACAAAAAAACTACCCATTGCCCCGCCTATAGCCCCCAAAAGCCCACCAATAATGTGATTACCTGGCTCACCCGCCCAAGCAAAAGTATCTAACCCTGTGATGGCATCAAAGGTATAACCTCCGAAAAAACCAAAAGGAATCAACCAATAAGCCATGCGGATCGCGTTTTGCCGTGCTTGTTGTTCAGGATCAATTAAGCCAAATTCATCAGCAGTTTTATAACCCTTGCCTAGAATACTCACTTGTGTTTGGGGAATGCCCGCTTTCTCTAGAGCAGTGTAAGCCTCTTCGGCTTTAAGGCGATCTGATAATACAGCAATCAAATAATTCATGAATTTATGTTTGTTCATATATAGTTATTTTATCGAGATCTTTTTGGTGATGAGTTTTTCAATGTATAAGGGGAATACTAAGAGTATATGTCTTGTCAAAGAATATATTATCCATGTTAGCAGTAGACATAAACGATACTCATAAAAGTCGCAATTCTTCAACATCGGAAGCTTTAGCAGTACTGGAAAGAACTCTCAAGAATCATCCCGATGCAGACATTAAGAACTATGAGCGTTTTCGCTCTCATGAAAATAACCATACTACCGCAGTTTGTAAAGTATTAAGCTCTCTACTTTCGACCTTTAACGATCGTAAAGTTCTTTTCATTGTCGAAGCAGAAATTGCAGAGTTAAAAAGTTATGCGCGACCTGAAGATATTGTAGGATGGATAGAAGGAATAGGGATTTTTATCGTAGAAGTCAAGAGTCACCGTATAGATGGAATTAGAAGTTTTGAAAATAATGTACCTCAAATAATTTATCAAGGTAAACAAGGGATAGATTACGATCTTTTGGATCAACCAAAGAATTTTGCTTACAAATTAAAAGGAGTTTTGGAAAAGGCTTTTGATGACCAAGATCTAGATTTACCACCTCTCTAGCATGTATGAAGGTAACCCCAAACGGTCAACAACTCGTCCTACAGCAGAAAAATTATTAATTGCCTTTAGAGGAATTACTTTATATTTCCACTCCCTACGGTTCCACAGAAATCTCTCCTCTCAATTCTCTCCAACAACAAATTTTAGGTCTGATGAAGATACCTGAATCTATCTATCTAGTTCCTTCTTTTCACTCTGGATGAGCTGACCTTAATCGCTCAATAGCTTGTCTTGACTGCTTTTTTTCCTATTTATTTGGTTAGCAGGCTTCCAAAATGAGCGAACCGTGAGTCATTTGTTGATTTTCGGAAAAAGGAGTGGTTATTATAGCTGCTTCAGGACACGACTTGGAAGGTTAGGCGATCGCTGCCACGAAAAATCAGGTGTTTGAGTCTATTTCGCTACCTGGGCAGCGATCGCCGAAAGCCAGATATAGTAGGTTGTTCATAA
>JAAUYA010308995.1_pt1 | contig 17731 bp, 21 predicted proteins | sample 7278161 | NCBI WGS metagenome assembly JAAUYA01 (sample SAMN14350120, study PRJNA611818) | marine sediment metagenome | isolation source: surface marine sediment (3m) | place: French Polynesia: Moorea | collected 2018-08
CTAGTACACGACGGCGTAAGTCCTTCTACCATTCAAAAGAAGGACAACCCTTACTCAATCAATCTTTTGAATTTTGAGTTTTGACTTTTGACTTCCGCGTAGCGGTACTAGGACTTATCAGATTCAGATTAGCAGAAATAATGGCTATAGCTATGATGTTTTTGGGTTTATTTGTGGCAACCCAACTGATAAAATACAGCGATCGCCATTCTCTTAATTCAAGGTGCGATCGCAATGAGGAATGATTTCAACATTGGTATCTTGCTGAAGATTTCTCACCACTAAAACAGCACGTTGACGAAAAAATTGCCCAAGCACAGAATAATGATTGAGAAATTCCGTGAGTACCATCTGACTGGTAATAAGGGGACGATTTTGGGTAACTTGAGAAACAGCGATCGCCTTACTATGTAGATAATCCTGCGGATTAAATAAAGCAATCCAGTATCCAGTATCAGCAAAAATCGCCTTCATGGAGTCTTTCTGTCAGTTCCATAGAGATATTTTTTATAATTCATCGAGGCATCGGGAGGGACTTTTTCCCATTCTTCATCAGGAATTTGTTCACCTAGTTCTACGATAACCTGCCAGATAGAACGATGTGAAGAATCATTTTTTTGTTCAAGTTTAGGGAGATGTGTGTTATTTACTCGTTCATTATTATTAGTGAAAGATTGCATAGTAGTCGTTATAGATAAGATTATCAGTTTCGTTAGATGTTATCTTCTATTTTACTGGCGTTAAGTTGTTTTAGACTGCCTAGAGCTTATCAGATTCAGATTAATAGAAATGATGGCTGTGGCTAGATTTATTTGTGTCAAGCTCACCGATACGCAGCGATCGCCATTTTAATTCAAAGTGCGATCGCAATACCGTTTGCCTATATTAAAACAAGGTATATCGTTGCCCAAGCTGGAGGCGGTGCATCTGCGGGGCGTAAAGTTTTGAAGATAGCAACTTAATACTGCATTCCACCACTAGCTACTGGTGGACTTGAAATGTGCGCCACTGTGCTGCTTTCAAATCCATTTCTTTGATAAAACCATCTTTGCCATCCATATATCCATCTATATTATGCGGGTGTTCTCTTGCCAACTGGCGCTTTAGCTCACTATATTTGTAGGCTTCTTCAGGATGGGCAATCATGTAATCTCGAAATGCTAAATGACGCTCTATTTCCTCTGAACCAATCTCGAAGGCGTGAACATGATGGGTTCTGATCCCAGCTTGGTTGTGCTTACGAAAGTATCGACGACCAGGAATTCCATACTCACCCATAACTTCATAACCAAGTGACTCCATAGCTGAATTCTGCTCATCTACTTTGGTGATGTCTTTAAGCTCAACCAACAGATCGATAATAGGCTTTGCATAGATACTCGGAATTGCTGTGCTACCAATGTGGTGTATGGCCACTATATTATCGCCTAGAGCATCGACAATATGCTTTGATTCAGCTAGGAATGTATCTCGCCACTTGGGGTTATGTGGAACAACTTCTACTTTTCTCATAATTTATTGATTACTTCTCCGAGAAAGTCTTTTAATTCTTTGCTGAATCAGATGCAAAGAGTATCGGAATCAGTGGAAGTATATATTTGACAATGATGCCTAACCAAAATTTAAAACACTTGTTTAATGAGTAAACTTAACTATTAAGGGGCAATAAATTTGTTGCCCCTAAGTTGTTTAGACTAACTATCTTTGAGGTTTTTGGCGTTTTTTGTGAGCGATAACCTCATGTCCTTGGGGGAATCCGAGATGTTTAATTTTTTGATATTTACGTTGTTCTTCCAACCCTTTGAGTTGAGAATAATCAACCCAATGAATACAATCAACTGGACAAGTATCAATGGCTTCTTGGATTAACTCTTCTGAGTCTCCATCTTGATTAAAAACTCGCGATCGCCCATATTCTGATTCAATGAAAAAGGTGTTAGGGGCAACGTGAGCACAATGTTTACAACCAATGCAAGTAGTTTCATCAACGTAAACACCCTTTTGACGCACATCACCACCCAACTCTGGTTCTAAACCAGAGCGCTCAGGAAAATCTCGCCAAATACCCCCTAACTCCGGCTCTAAGCCAGAAGTTTCCGGGGTAGGTTGGAAATCAGACATTAAGCACTCCAGCGTTGTACTACTAGACGAATGGAACCGTCCTCATTTTTTTGTTGTTCTGTTACTTGGAATCCTTGTTTAGAAGATTCGTTAATTACTGTATGAAAAGCATAACCTTGGGTTACACGCTTAAGGAAACTATCAACAGTCAAAGGTTGCTGCCAGTATTGTAAATCAGCAACTAACTCATATTCTTGACCATTCCAGCTAAAACCGATGTCATAGTTATTTTCTTGTTCAATGACGACTTCAGCAATACGAGTTTGTCCTTGATATCCCCGAACACTGGAAGGGCCTGCTTTCCAGTCAATTCCGATATCTGAAAGGGCAGCTTTTAAAGAAGTAAGATTACGGATTTGGGTTTTGATGTTACTGAAATGTGACATAAGTTGCTTTTGGTAAGATTGATTAAATTTTACAAAAAAATTGGATTTATATAAAAAAGTTTACCAAGTATTATACTTGAGTTGGTTAGTGATAGATGTTTTTTCTTCTGCTGGTTGGGTGAAATATTCAGAGGTTTTCTCTTGTGAGACAACTTTGCCTAGTTGTGCTTCAATCGCTGCTGTCACCTCCTGACAAGAAGCCCCGACAATTCCGGTTACTTTCTCTTTGACCCGACCATCTGGATAGATAATGAACTCTAGGGTTTCCATACTCATGGGATTTGATAGTTCTCTCAGTATTTTGACTCAAATTTTAACAAATTTTTAATCTTTGAGTTTATTTTCTCTAGGAATTAAGAGCCAATTTTACTTGGTTGATATTAACTCAGTTTAGCAATCAAGCTCTCTACTCGTTCCTTGATTTCGTCTCGTACTCGCTGGAATGTTTCTCTTGGTTGTCCATCAGGATCGTCTAATTGCCAATCTTCAAATACTTCCTGTAGTAACCAATCTTGGGGTAAATTCACCCCGCAACCACACAGAGAAATTACTGCATCATAATCTTCAGCCTGAAAATCACTAATGGGTTTAGAGGTTTGCTCGCTAAGATCGATGCCAATTTCGCTCATCACTTCAATAGCAGTGGGATGAACTTTGGAAGCCTCCAAGCCAGAACTAGTAACTTCAATTTTTCCTTTTGCCAATGTCTTGGCAAAACCTTCTGCCATTTGAGAACGACAGGAGTTTTTTTTACAAGCAAACATCACTTTTTTCATAGTCTTTTTTTGCTAAAATTTAGGATTAATAAGACAAAAATTGCTATATTAGCTTATTTAAAAGAGCTGACACAGCGAGGGTCGAGTAAAGTCGCTTTTTGTGGCTCTCGCTTGAACCAAAAAGCTGTTTTCTTACAAAGTTCTACTAGCATTAGCATGACAGGAACTTCAATCAATACCCCTACCACCGTTGCCAAAGCCGCCCCAGAATTTAGACCAAACAACATCACTGCCGTAGCGATAGCTACCTCAAAATGGTTGCTAGCTCCAATGAGAGCAGCGGGGGCAGCATCTTCATAAGAGAGTTTTAGTTTTAATCCAGCTACATAAGTAATCAGGAAAATGAAATTTGTCTGGATAAATAAAGGAATGGCGATTAAGATTATATGGAGGGGATTATTGACAATTAACTCTCCTTTAAAAGCAAACAACAAGACCAATGTAACCAGTAAAGCTAATATGGCGAGGGGACTGAGGTAGTGGAGAAATTTCTGCTCAAACCACTCTTTTCCCTTGTGTTTAAAAATCCAGTAACGGCTGTAGATTCCGGCTGCTAAAGGTAGCCCCACATAGATTAATACCGATAGCACGATAGTTTGCCAGGGTACGGTTAAATTATTCGCTGAGAGTAACCATTTTCCTAGTGGTGCATAGAGAAACAACATGGTGAGGGAGTTAACCGCCACCATCACCAAGGTATGTCCTTGATTGCTATAGGAGAGGTAGCCCCACATTAACACCATCGCTGTGCAGGGAGCAATTCCCAATAAAATACATCCGGCAATGTAGGAATTAGCCAAAGTTACCTCTGTGCCTCGAATGATTTCAGTTTGACTTAAAAGAGGAAGAAACAGCCAGCCCAAGAAAACTTGAGCAAACACCACCATCGTAAATGGTTTGATGAGCCAGTTGACGGCAAGCGTTAAGATGACGGGTTTAGGGGTTTTCGCTGCTTGAACTGCCTGAGAAAAATCGATTTTAACCATGATAGGATACATCATAAAAAACAGGCAGATGGCAATGGGAATAGAAACGTTAAATATACTCATAGCATCTAACGCCTGGGCTACCTCTGGAAATAATCGACCTAAACCAATTCCGCCCAAAATGCACAGAATCACCCAAACAGTGAGGTATTTTTCAAAAAAACTAAGTCTTCCTCCAGCTTTAACTGCTTTCGGATTGATACGAGTGACCATCTATTTTCCTTCCTTTTATAGTTAAACTGTGCTCAATACTATTGACTATTATTTCAAAAAAAATTGATATGTCAAGTACCTAAAGCAAGGAAATTGGTAAATATGTATTAAGAATTTTTGATATATTGGCTTCACTAATCGCAAGGTCTAGCGGGGAGGACAGAGCTAAATCGCCGATATTCAGCTAAATATTGTTCTAAAACCACAAATTGAGACAAATTCAGGCTGTAGTAAATCCAGCGTCCTTGTTGTCGCCCACGCACTAATCCTGCTTCTTTAAGGGTTTTGAGGTGGAATGACAGTTTAGATTGGCTGACCTTCAATTTTTCACACAGTTCACAAACACATAGTTCTTGAGAACGCAGTAGTTCTAAAACCTCTAGTCTTAGGGAATCAGACAGAGCATGAAAGCCTGCTTCTACCCTTGCTAGTTGTGGTGATGGAGTAACTTGCATCAATTTTTCTTGGATTTTTGGCTTTAGAGATAAGTTTTAATTCTTACCATCTCATCATAACAAAACACTAATTTACTTATTTTTTCCTGGTTCTAACGCGACTCTAAGCCATTATAATGTTGTTTGATTCCGAAAGGACGATCAAAGATAATGGCATTGAACTAGGATATATTGTATTTTGAGTAAGTCAGTATGAAAGATTTGTGGCGCTGGTGGTTGAAGTGGTGGACGCTCGCTGGATTCGTCGTTCTGATTGTTGTTATTTTCAGTGAACCACCGCGACTCTGGTTCTGGTTGGCAATTCTGGCTGCCCTCATTGGCTATGGCTTCGAGCGAGCCATGAATGACGATGCCTGAGCCGCTCGCTCGTTGATAAACCTACAACAATAGGGAAGATTTTCTGCAATGATTAATTTCTATAACGATTGGGCCATTCTAGCTGCCTTTGCATTTATTTACAGCATTATTGCTGGGCTTTTAGAACGCACCTGGATTTCAGACGCCATGGTTTTCGTGGCTTTTGGTCTTTTGTGCGGGCCTTATGCCTTGGGAATATTAGATCTCAGTGTCAACTCGGAAAATCTCAGGGCGATCGCTGAGTTAACTCTAGCACTGGTTCTGTTTACAGATGCTGCCAATGCCAATCTGGCCGTGCTCAAAAGTAGTGTGCGCCTTCCCTGTCGCCTACTTTTAGTGGGTCTACCACTTACTATTCTGGTGGGGTTCGGGTTTGCCAGACTGTTGTTTCCAGATTTCAGTTTATTGGAAGCAGCCATCCTGGCCACGATGCTAGCTCCAACTGACGCAGCCTTGGGCAAAGCGGTTGTCAGTAACCCTCAAGTACCTGCACGTATTCGCGAAGATTTGAACGTAGAAAGCGGTCTCAACGACGGCATTTGTGTTCCTATTCTGTTTGCCTTACTGGCGTTTGCGACTCATCAAAACGCTGAAGGCAGTACATCCCAACTGCTGCTCCACCTATTTGCCGAAGAAATTGGTATTGGCGTGCTTGTGGGAGCTAGCTTAGTCGTTCTCGGCACCCAGTTGGGGAAATTCGCCATCGAGCAAAACTGGCTCTCGGAAACTTGGCGGCAAGTCTCGGTGCCGGCTCTGGCGATCGCTTGCTTTGCTACGGCCCAAAGTTTGGGGGGGAGTGGGTTTATTGCCTCCTTTGTCGGGGGACTAATTTTTGGGCGCGCTGCCAAAACTTACAAGGAAGAACTCCTGCGAATCTCAGAAGGCACCGGCGATACCATGTCTCTCATTACTTGGGTGACCTTCGGCTCGGCCGTTGTCGGTCTCACCATCGGTAAACTCACTTGGCCCATTATCCTCTACGCCTTCTTAAGTCTGACTTTGGTGCGCATTGTGCCTGTAGTTCTCTGTCTATCCGGGATAGCTTTAGACTTAGAGGGCAAACTATTCGCAGGCTGGTTTGGTCCGAGAGGATTAGCAAGTATCGTTTTCGCGGTAATTGTGCTGGGTGAGAAGTTACCCAGTAGCAAAACGATGTTTATAACGGTTGCTTGCACAGTAATTTTAAGCGTTCTGGCCCACGGTTTGACGGCTAATCCCTGGGCTAAGCGGTATGGTCAACGTTCACGGCAAAGTACAGATTAGTATCAATACTGCTAAGTTAAGAAAAAATTGTCGAATGTTTGCAAAAATATCTCAAATGCTGTTCTGATGAACTAAATGCAACTCCATGGGAAATGCTTCTCCAGTAATGGGAAAATGGAATTGCGATAAGGTGTTAAGTAAAAATTAAAGATCGTCTTGAACTGTTTCCACTGCCAGTAGTTGGGCTTCGGTGAAAGGAATTAACTTGTTAATCAGACGTTCGGCATGAATCCAACATAAGCCATGCTCGAGCAGTCGAAATTGTCCAGCTCCATCACTGACAATGCCCAGTGAGGGAGAGAGCCCACCGGCGAAGATGGCTCCCAGCAAAGCTCCTTCGGTGGCTGTTTTTACATGAGAGTCTTTGACCATGCCTAATTCTTGAAGGTAATTGAGCCACTCCTGTTTTTCTTTAAAGACCCGATTGAGGGACAGGCTCAGTGGGAGCCATAAAGACTGAGGCAACTTATGCTCTGCCATGTAGATTAGAGCTTCAGTGCTAAGGACATAGTCAGTTCTTTGACCCCGTAAGAGTTCCAAAAAGTTGATGCGGTTCTTGCGCGGTGTGGTTTCAAACCAGGCGAACCACTCATTGCCAATGTGGGTGCAGTAGCTATTGATGCCTTGGTGACGGGCACTGGTATCATCGGTGTTAATGTAGCTCGATACACTCAGTCCGACTCGGAGGATTTCTCTCTTTTCGGCATGGTACGAGTCTTTGTCTTCTACTAAAATTCGGTTCAGTTGCCCGGCTGAGATATCGAGCCCCCATTCTCTCATCTGTTCTAGGAGTAACGGCTGAGTTACATGGCAGTGATGATATTGATAGAGAAGATAACTTTTGAGTCTTGGTCCAAAGTGACCCTGCTTGAGAACCTCGTCGGGTAATTTGCCACTCAGGTACTCTCCGGTTGGGGTTTTCCATCGCTCTTGCCGATACAAGATGTTGTGAGGTTCCAGTTTCAGGTCACAAACTGTGTAATCTTTGTAACCTTTAATCGGTTTAGCGGGAGGAGCGATCGCCGGAGCTTTAGTAGAGTGGGTCGAACCCGGTGCGGCTGGCTCGGGATTTCCCCAACTGATGAAGTTTTTTGGTGGTGCTTCCTTACCTTTCAATTGGCGCACGGCCATAGTCAAACTACTCGGTGGAACCATAGTTATTGGTTCTGGGTTTCCCCTGGGAGCAGAGGGACCTTCAGCCCAGATGGGAGCTTCCATCGCCTCTCAGTTAGGCCAGTGGTTTTCCGCTTCCGAGGCGCGACGCAGGCTGTTAATTGCCACTGGTGCGGGGGCGGGCATGGCTGCTGCTTTCAACGCCCCGCTAGGCGGTTTTTTCTATGCCCTAGAGCAATTGCTCAAGGATGTTTCTCCCGGAATTATCATCCCCCTTGCCATTGGGACGATGGTGGCAGAATTTTGGGGACAGGTTTTCGGCTATCAGGGGTTGAGCCTGCTGGCGGGGTCGAATTTTGCCGTCCTCTACCAGTTTGAGCTGGAGAATGTCGCCTATTCTGTCATTGACGTGCCCTTTTTGGTTGTCTTGGGATTGCTAGCCGGAATCCTAGCGCCCCTGTTCGATCGCTGCATCTTGAAGTTGCAATTTCTGCTCCGCCATCGATGGCAACTGCGTCCGGCGATGGCGATGGCGGGGACGGGACTGCTCATTGGCAGCATTTACGCCTTCCTTCCCCATAACTTTCGCGATAGCGTCGCCCTACAGTCAGCCTTGGTGGCCGGAAAACTGGACTGGCCAGTTGCTGCAGCCGGCTTAGTGACAACTATGGGGTTGACCATCCTGGCAGCCGCCTCGAAAGCACCAGGGGGCTTATTTTCCTCCATACTAACTGTTGGCGGGGCTTTGGGTTTGCTACTGAACTCTCTGACTCACCACTGGATTGGCTATAACCCTCCAACCTTGGTGATTGCTGGTATGGGAGCCTTTCTGAGTGCCGTCACCAGATCGCCCCTCAGTTCGATAATCATCACTTTAGAGTTAACTAAGAACACGCTGCTCTATCACCCCTTAGTGATTAGCAGTGTTATTGCCTATCTGGTGGCCCGGCAACTCTCGAGGAAGTCCCTTTTTGAGAAAATGAATGAAGATGTCTAGTGATTGAATGCAGAATGCAGAAAGTTCGCTTCGAGGTCGCTTCGCTCCTGCCGCAAGCGGGGCGTACACTCCGCTCCGCTCCGTGAACAGAATGCAGAATTCAAAATGAGTTAACATAAACAATAACTGTCATAGGCTGAAAAACATGACTATCTCTCAAACCTTACCCATTACCGACACAGACCAAAAAAATGAGATAATCTTTCCGAATGGTGAATTTTGGAGTGATGAACCCCCTTTGGAAAGTAATTTACATCTTAGGCAAATTGTCTTATTAATTCAATGTTTAGAATGGCTTTGGCAAGATAGAGACGATTACTTTGCCACGGGCAATTTAACGGTGTATTATAGCCCTAATCAGAAGAAATCAGAAGAGTTTCGTGGGCCTGATTTTTTAGTGGTTTTAGGCACAACGAGAAACCCAAATCGCCGGAGTTGGGTGGTGTGGCAAGAAGACGGGAAATATCCTAATGTGATTGTGGAAATTCTCTCGAAGAGTACCGCTAAGGTTGATAGAGAAGAAAAGAAACAAATTTATCAAGATATATTCCGTACACCGGATTATTTTTGGTTTGACCCCGAAACCCTAGAATTTCAAGGATTTACCTTAATTAGCGGTGTTTATCAACCCATTGAACCCAACGAACAGGGGTGGTTATGGAGTGAGCAATTAGGATTATATTTAGGGATATATGAGGATAAATTACGGTATTTTACCCCTGAGAGAGAATTAGTTCCTACCCCTGAAGAAGCAGCCAGACAAGCTGAAGAAGCAGCCAGACAGGAACGGGAAAACGCCCAACAAGCCCAACAATTAGCCCAACAGGAACGGGAAAACGCCCAACAAGCCCAACAATTAGCCCAACAGGAACGGGAAAGAGTAAGACAGCTAGAAGAAAGGCTGAGAAGCTTAGGCATTGATCTCAATTCCGTCTAGACTGGTCTAAAATGGCGATCACTTTTTCCCTGTCGTCCAACTTTGCATAATTGGGTCGAACCGTACAAAGGTACAAGAAGTTTCATAGATAAATTTCATAGACTCTAAAAAGCTAGTAGAGAGGGCTTTTCACGCACTCTTCACTCTTGCGCTAGTTTCTGTTGTACAAGGGCTTGTCTTCCAATGGAAATGTCAAGATAGGTAATTGTCAAAACAAGATATTTGCTTATGGGATTGTCTAAAAGTCCCTCTGGTTGACAGTTATAGCCTACTTTCCGATCATCTGTTCTTCCTCAGTTAGTTGTGTCCCATTAAACCTATGAAACTTTTGGGACCTTTGTGTGGTTCGACCCTAGAGTCTAATATCATCGAGAAGCTGTCTAGTAATGTACCAAGTCAATTAATAGATAGTGTACTAAAGAAAATACAGGAATCATCTAGTAATTTACTCAGTGAAGTAAAAAGTAGTGTACTAAAGGAGATTCCACCACCTGAGAGATGGACCAAGGTATCCGCCCTAGCTGAAAATTTTGAGGAAGCGGAGCTGGACATCCCCAAGATTCAGAAGGCGAGTAAAGGGCGATCGGTAGTAATGGAACGAGAATGCTACGTTAACCCCTAATTTATTATCTAACAATCGCTAAAACTATTATTCTTTCGTTAGCAGAAGTTTATAAGCTACAACATATAATTAAAAAATCTATTTTTCTAGCCCAGTCATAGTAAGGATTTCAGCCTTAGCGTATATTTTCGTTCGGTTACTACCGATCGCCCTCCTATTAGCGCTCGCCTGTTATCCTATTGTCAATAAAGCTGCTTTGTTGCACTGAGCAGTTACGAAAAAAGTTAGCGATCGCTTATGATATAGTGGTTGTAAAATCTAGATTTAGCAAAAGTTTTCCGAAAGTTCCAGAAGAGCGTTAATATCTAATGCGTTCTTGCCGAAAACCAGAGTCCCCACCTGTGGTAAACCAATATTCCCAACTTCCCCCAGAAGCAGTTAACCAATTATTGAGGTCAAATAAGCCACTTCCTTCTGGTGTACCTTGAATTTTATAAACTTTCACCGCTCGCCCATTATTATCCCAAATTAAGGGCAATTCTGGTTCTATTTGTTCTGGTGCTGCACCATTAGTTTGCAAAAAGTAGGCATCTTGTCCCCGCTCTGAATCGTTGCCAAAAACAGTCGCTATTCCGTTTTCATTAATGGCTACAAAGGCACCTTCTTCTAAACCAATACCATAAACTGGTTGATTTTCAGCCACCATAATTCGAGCCATGAATCCGAAAATTCTCCCATATCTTGTCTCGGGATGATTGTCATTACATCTATCTAAATGAGTGTCAGTAATCACATTGTTCAAAAAGGGAACTTGCAGAAAATCACTACGATAAATATCGTGGGTATTATGATGAAAAGGGTCATTCAAAATTTCTGAACTCAGCACTCCTTCTAAACAAGGAGCATAATAATAATCTCCTAAAATTGCCATCCCAGCACTGGTTCCACCCACAGGAACTTTTTTCTGATTAATTAAGTAATTAATGGCATCTTCTGTAGCTGTTCCTTCCCAATAATCTTCGTATTTATTCTGATCCCCTCCCGCAAAAAATAAAGCATCAGCGTCTTTAATATATTGCACAACCTTTGGGTTATTAGCTGCTTCCCGACTATCAATGGAAAGTTCCGCTGCGGAATTAATTAAATCTTTGTAATTATCTTTAATCCACTGTGCTTGTCGACGAACTCCCCCGCAACGCAAGACTAAATAATCTCCCTGATGGGCTTGTTTAAGAAACCATTGAGTCGCCACATCTTCTCCTACTGTTCCTTCTTCTGAACCACCAATTAAGAGAATGCCAAATTTTTGAGAAGAACTATTAACCTTTCCATACTTTAAAGAATATTCAAAGTCGTTGCTATCGTCTGTTCGTCTGAAATCTGAGAGTTTTCTTGCCATCAATCTATCTCCTTTGATTCATCCTATTTAACATTATAATCCCTTTGATATCCCGGTGGGGTTTGCAAAAGTCCCGTTATTTGTGTCAATTTCTCCGCAATCTGGTTCTAACGGATTTTGTGGTCTAGGTGTAGTGGCTTGCAAACAAAAACGCTTCGGCTTACAAACAAGACATTTTTCGGCTCACATTAAGGCTCTCGCTCACTTTTGGTGATGAATAGATATTTTCTGACTAAGCCCAATTCGGAAAGTTCGCTTCGCTCGTACACTCCCTTCGGTCGTGAACGCTCCTGCCGCAAGCGGGGCGCTTCTATCCAAGATGACCCTAACATCAGAAGCCAATAAAACAGCGATTAAGCAATATTTGAAAGAGCATGATGAATGTAGCTTCGCTTGTCTTGAGGATACTGGAGAATACAGCTTAACTATTAAGTAATTTACAAGTAGTCTACTAAGTACATGACCTATAGGATACTTGTTTTACTTGGTCATTTACTTAGTAATTAATGTTGTAATGTACCAACCTAAAACATTGGATAGCATTGCTGTCGATAAACCTAACATGAGAACACCGCTAATTGCTTCCATTGCCCCCAAAAATCTCCATGGTTGTTCCATTACAATATCACCATATCCCAAGGTGGCAAAGTTGACGGCGGAATGATAAAGTGCATCATGATAATTGCTAAATTGCCCAACAAAGACAAAAGCAGCAGCCCAAACAGCAATCTGCAAGAGAGAATTGATCAGTAAAAATAATAGCGCTATGTTCAAGATCCTAAATCCGTGCCATAAATGTAACTTTTGTGCAGTTTGTGAAGCTGAATGAATTCGTTCTGCGGAGTGATAGAGTTTAGCCAATACCCCGAGCATCATTGTGATTGAAAGTGCCTGGATGGCTTGTCCCAGCAAAAACATTAGAATTGTAACAATAATTATGAATATATCCACACAGATCTCCAAATTTAAGATGACGGTACTGAGGAATTAATCGCCCCGGCTAAATCCCATAACTCCGATGCGATCGCTCTCAAGCCATAAATTGAGGCCGAAAAACGTTTAATTTCAGCCGGCTCGATATCCTCAGGTAGGTTATCAGTATTGTCAATTTCCGACAGGCGATCGCTAATAGCTTGATTCAGAGCGGCTAGATTGGCAAGAGGATTGTCAAATGGTAGAGATGAACGAAAGATTGAAACTTGGCTGAAGTGAGCGAAACTAGCACGGGTTGCCTGACTCAAATTTTCTAGTTCTGTGAGCACGCACCAATTTAGGCGATCGCTATCACCACCCTCCAGGGCAAGACCTAAATCGGCAACCAACAAAAATAGTGATTTGATGCGGGTTTGCAGGGCAATCCAACGCTGATAGGGAGCCTCATTAGTAAACGGAGACCAAAGTTCGTTTTTGGCATTCCCCAGCAGAGAGTCGAGCGCGCCAAGCTGACGCTCGATATCGACAACTAATTGCTTGCGGGATTGAGCGTTAGCAGCCAAATGGCCTTGCCGGTAATCGTCGATAATCCTGTCGTAGAGCTGACCCATGCTGGCGATCGCCCGTGCGAAAGCTGGCTCGAGTTTTTCCATGTCTCGCTCAGGCCAAAGGGCAATGTTGATGGCAATGCCTACTAAGGAGCCGAGAAAAATGTTCCAAAACCGCAGCCCTAGGTAGTCAAAGGGCTCGTTACTATAAGATGCGCTGAGGGCTATGATAATCACGATCGCGCTAAATGAGAGCACGCGCTTGGGGACGCCAAACCAATATCCTCCGGCTATGAGAGCGGTTATGCCCATGGGCAGAGTGACGAGCACATTCCCTTGAAAGGCAATATTTACCAACATGCCGCAAGTGGCTCCGAGGGCGGTTGATTTAAGCTTGTCTAGTACATAACCCACTGTATCGCCAGCAATCGGATGCAGGCACAGAATTGAACCGTACAGCATATAGGTCATGTTCCTGGTATGTATGGCATTACCGATAGCATAGGTTAGAGCCCCTGCGAGCCCAAGTTTGAGGATATAGCGGTTGATGTTCATAAGACAAAAAGTACTTCAATGTTGACCGGCCGCTCGGGCTGGTTCGAGTTTGAACGATAAATCTACTGGTACATTAGAACGCCGTGTCTCCAGCCAAGCCATACTATTCGAGATATCTCTCACCAATCCCTCCAAACGATGTTCGATCAGTCCTACCGCCAGGCGACTTGCTAGGTCAAAAGACCGGGTTGTCCCCGCTTCCCTGATTCCCTTCAACCGAGCCTGCCAATGTTGAAAGTCAATCTCAGGGCTTGGGAGTTGTATCCCAGGGTGTGGGGAAACAATTGCCACAGACAAACCAGCAAAGGTCGCACTCAAGGTATCGCCTAGAGCTGAGAGTTCTGGAGCGAGTTCCTGCAGCAGGGAATTTTCCCGATTCTGCTGGAGTAAACCACTAATTGCTAGCAAGTGAACCAGTAGTCGCCCTTGCAGGGCGATCGCCTGCCCCCAGCTATCTCGCTCAGACGGAGATAGGCTCTCCGTCATCGCCGCCACCTTCAGGGCTTTGTTGGTGGCCCGCATCACTCCCTTCGCCTGAGCAGTCAGTGCTTCTAGAGACCCATCACCCCCATCGGCCCTGAGCGCGGCGCCCTGGAAAGCACGAGCGCTGAAATCCCCGAAGAGCTGAAACGTCTCGCTGACCTGTCTCTCGATGCCCCGCTGGTCGAAGATGGGCCAAAACAGGCGCTCGGCCAACCATCCCAACCCCATTCCTACTGACATCAGGAGGAACATATAAACGGCGGTCGTGTATGGCGAGGAGGAATTCAGCACAATTACCGCTAAAAATATCCCTAAAGGCAAAAGGCCGAGGTTAACAGCTGAGGGCATCCAGGTCTGAATTCCCCACCCTGCCAGCAGGATAAACAAAAATAGGACGATACTATTGATCCCCCACAACCCAGCCGCGAAAGCCCCTGCCAAAAACATGGGGAGGAAAAGTGTGATTAGTTTCAGCAAGAGAACCCGTTTGAGCCCGATGGGATCGGGGAATAACCAGATGGTATTGAAGACAAATAAGGGACCGAGGAAACTCAAACTGGGCTGGATGTCCAGCACCAGAGCTACGCTAAAAGCCAGGGGTGTGGCGATCGCTATTTTCAGTAACTTGCGTCGATAGATCTTATCCATAGTTTTAGATTTGTAGCAGCCTGCCTTCAACTAATTAACTTCCATAAATACCAGTTAACCAGCGGAAGCTAGCAAGAGCGTAACTTAAGAGCGATCGCTCTTGAACTGTAACTCGCGCCTCACCGAGGGCACCTTCGGGAATTTTTCCGTCGGGTCCGTTCCCTTCGGTCCATTTATACCCTGACGGAGTATGGGGAGCTGTTTCCAATTTTAACTCAACTTGGACTACTGGCAAGTTTTGCGCCCGCCCGCTATCGGGGATTGCGTATGGCAACGGGTTTTGAATTAAGGCATCCGCCAGCTCAGAATCGCCCACGATGCTAGCAACTTCCTGGGCTGTCACCGTTTTTGAAGACACCCAGGTCACCTTCGAGGGAATTGCGCCATATTGCTCGCGGGTGCCGCCAAAACGCCGATTGGTCAGCAGGTGAGGGGTCACTTCGGCAGTCATTCCTTGACGGATGCGGCTGGCATCTTCGGGAGTAAAAAAAGCATAAATCGTTACTTCTAGGTTCTCATTCTCCTCGACCTGCAAGGTTCCTAGTGGGGTGCCGACCTGTACGTACTCGCCAGGGTTGGCGCTGACCGTCATCACCGTACCATTATAGGTTGAAATTACCAGGCTCTCAGTGTCAATCTTGGCTTCTAGGTTGAGAATGTCCCGCTTCAAGTCATTGATCTGGTTCTGGCGCTGGATATTGGCTTGTAAGTCATCTAACTTCAAGTTGGCTGAATCTGTGCGGAGTTTTTCTAGCTGAGCCCGAAGATTTTTATTTTGCGCCCTCAAATTAATCGTCTCTGAGGAAAATTCTTCTTCTTTGGAACTCAAAGCCTCGAGCTGAGCTAAAAGTGTGGTGCGTTCGTTCTGACTCACCTGAAGCTGGTTCTCGGCATTAACCACCTGCCAACTTAGCGGAGCAATCGCTCCTTCTGCCACTAATTCGTTGAATGCTGTGAGCCGCCGCTGAGTTAAATCAATAAATTCGTTAAGCTGGGCGACTCGCTCTTGATAAGCCTGGCGCTGTTTCTGAGCGGCAACGAGTTTGATTTCGTTAGCTTCGATCTCCTTGAGATTGGCTTGGATTTGCTGGGGAATCGAAATACTTTCCAATTCAAGGGTTTGTTCTTTCAGGTCGCTACGAGTCACTTGGGCTTTGGTGATAGCTAGATCTTCTAACTCATATTCAGCCAACTTCTGCTTCTGGTTCGCAAGTTGCTCTTGAAGGTCAGGTAAATCTAGTACCGCAATGATTTGTCCGACACGGACGCGATCGCCTGGTTTAACTCGCATCTCAAGTACCTGTCCCCCAGAGCCCCTCGGTTGAAAGGAGATAATTGAGCGTGGCTGAATCAAAATTGATTGCCCGACAACCCGAATCGGGATCCTTCCCGCCACAGTCCATAATCCAGTAAGGACTGTCAAAGTGATTGTCGGCAAGAGTCGAACCATCAACTTTATTTTTAGCGGAGGGGTAGTCTTAAGATCCGCCACTGGAGTATCTTTACTATCTCCATGGGTAGTAGTTTTTTGAAGATGTTGAGTCTCTTGAGTAGATGATGAGTTGGTTGGTGAAGTTGTCATTGACTGACTCCCACTTGATACTAAAATAAAAAACGTTTTTTTTAATTTAAGTAATTCGTAAAATTTACTTGGTACAATCTCAAGCTTACCAGAGATACTATATTACCTTGCAGCTAATACCATTTTTCAAAAAGAATGGGATACTTGGGTGAGGAGAGAGAATAGGCAATAGAGAACGAGGAATAGTAAACTGTAACTACCTCCTGCTTTCTGCCTCCTGCCTTCATCCTAACTCATGGGATAGCATATTAAGTGGTTGATGATGATTTTTAATTACTAGTATTAAGCTGATTCTCTTGTTTAAATTTAGTTATTGCTTCAACTAATTCATCCGTCGAGGCTCCTGTAATTAAATAAGATTTAAAATCTTGCTTTTGACTCAGATAAGTAGAGTATGCTGCATCTAAATAAGGACGGTAGTCAGAGTTATTGGCAAGATAAACTTCATAAAATGCCAACATCATTGCTTTACTGTAATCAGTAAGTAATTGGGGAGCTGGCAATGTAAGACCAGGAACCATTTTAAGTAGTTTAGAACTCCCTCCATCAAGTTGGGAAATGTCCAGATGGGTTTGTCCTTCCTCTAAGAATAAATATCGCTCAGAGGCGGTAATCCAAGGAAAAGAACGCACTTGTTCAAAAATAAAAGGGGTCGCGGGATCGTAACTTCCGGCACCTATGCCAATGGGAATTTTAATTTGACTCAGGCCTTTTTCGCCAAAAATACTTGCATTAACCGGATTTACAGCAATTACAGCTTTAACTCTTTCGTCCCGAAAATCGTAGCTTTTACGCTCTAACTTTAAGGCCCTACATTCTAGAAGTAGAGCTGTATTTAATAAGCCAAGTTCCCTTTGGCAATCTCGTTAGTACCTAGGGGCAGCAAAGTTTGATAACTGGTTTTTGTGGGGTTATTTAAGCCCTCTAAATCGAAATTAAACGTCAAGAAAGTCATTTCTTCACCAGATATTTGATTGTCGGGCAAAAATGATCGATCTTCAATATCAAGTTGGCGATCGGGCAATAGAACTACTCCCGTTATTATGGCCGAACTACCCAATAATATTGGCCAATAAAGCAATTTAGGGATAATATTATCCTCATAATCAATCAATTTCTTGGAGATATTTTTCTTCGGGTTTTTACGGAAAAATAGATAACAATCAACAGAAACTCCTAACAAAGTAATATACACTATGGGATAGAAAAATTCAAGATAAACTATTCTAGAGCTAGCAAACTGTTGTCGAATTTGTATTTGAGACAGTAAAACCACAAAAAATAACCCTGAACAGACTCCAATTACGTCACTGGTATTAATTCCATATATCTCTGCTTGTTCTCGATCTTTTGTGTTCATCATTACAATAGCAAAAGCGAGACAAGAAACAATAATTAAGGGCAGTATATAAACGAC
>JAAUYA010011053.1_pt1 | contig 17585 bp, 3 predicted proteins | sample 7278161 | NCBI WGS metagenome assembly JAAUYA01 (sample SAMN14350120, study PRJNA611818) | marine sediment metagenome | isolation source: surface marine sediment (3m) | place: French Polynesia: Moorea | collected 2018-08
GGACCAAAGGATCCCTGGCCCCGTGTCTTGTCGCTGCCCGGAGCCCAGGGTGGGTTTGTTGGGAGACCCCACCTCACTGGCACGCGACAATATTATGATAACTGAGTGCAGTATGGTTATCCATATAGAAAACTTAGGTCGAATGTTTTAAAATATGTTGACCTTAGGAATGCCTTTGATAACATAATGATAACATTTTGTATTGGAGAATCATGAATTACCTTGGAGCGAATCTGAAATAATTTGTGTATTATTTATCAAATGTAAAGCATATTATTGAAAGCTATGTTTAACTCCCCAAGGTCACAGAAAAAGGAACACAGTGTGATAATCAAGGGGCATTTATAGGCTGTCTTCATTTCTTTGTTTCCTGTAATGATTGTATTGTATACTGGTCAGCATGGAGTCATTTATTATTAAAGGCTGAAGCCCCACAACCTGTTGTTGAGGAGGTCATAGAAGAAATGAAACAGCCAGAAGCAGAAAGTAAACCAGCTCAAGTCGTTGAAGAACAAAGCACTAAAATTACCGAGGAGGTAACCACGGAAATAGTATCCGAGGTAACTGAAACATCACACGAGGAACAAGTCCAGGTTAGTTTTTCAATCTATTGTTTTAATCTAATGTTTACAGATTATTAGTAACAGCAACTGATTTGAAGTTGTTACCAATATTTGGCCTCTGTTTTACTATTTTCCACCTTTTTACCCTATTGAAGGAGTTTTGTGTGATAACCTGGCCTTTCAATCAGAGATTGTACCTGGCCTTTTCATGCAAAGAGTTTTCCCCCTGAGTTATTGAATTGTTGCAAAGTGTGGAAAGTGCGCTGCTTTCCCCTTACCACCTATGATTTGCTGGCAAGCTATAGAACAATACAGGCATCCCAAGCGTCTGACTTTCTCCCTGATATGATCTGACACTATAGGTTGGTTCAAAACATCTTCTTTTTTGAGTAAATCCCAGCCTGGTCAGATATGTACCCTTTTCACTTTGAATCCTTCACTTTGGGTAAAATAGGTCTTTTCTTTCTTTCTGGTTATCTTTAATAAATCTGTATGAGAGCGGTGAATGTCTGATGCACAGTCCACTTCTGGAAAAAAAAAAGAATATCCAGTGTGTTTTTGTTTGAATGTGAGCAATTTTATTTTAGCTTTAATTGGAAGCCATATATAAATGTCAAACCTTTTATATTTTGCACATGTCTATTGGACAAATGTTTACCATGTGTCTTTTTTGTGTGCACTGTGCAACAGTTAATTCATCTGCTCTAGACTTTAAGCTAACCTTCAAAAACACAATAGCCTCAGTCTATCACTAACAGGCAAGCTGTTACACTCACAAGCACTTGCTTGATCATAATTTTGGGGCTATTGTGTAGATTTTGATATCTCTCTATTAAAATCACTTTTAAACTGTTATAAGTGCACCCAACTTCAAAGATGTTTGCAATCTAAGCATAATATGTATCACACTTTAAATCTCACACTGAGCAAGCATTTCTTTATTTCATCTTTCTATCAGTAGCTAATGATAGTAAGCAACAAAATATAAATTTTTAGCAATGTTAAATGTTGGTGTTTCCCAAAATGTGTTGTAATTAGTTGAAATAAGGCTTACTGTCCCTACAACCCTAAAGGCCCTGGCCCCCTTTTTGTTTGTTAGTAGACATGTTGTTAAGTTTAGTTGAATGAGTTAGTATGTAGACTGCATTAGAAATTCCATGTTATAACCCACTTATCATCACTCACCATGCTTGAAATGTTATTGTTAAGATGCATGTAATTTTAGTCATCAGTGACATTTGTCAAACTTTGTTTCAATTTTACATGTTTAACAGTCATACATTTTGTCATATTTGGATGTACATTGTTTCCACACTCTGTTTTATATCACAATCACAAACCATTTTACTGTCCATCTATTTCAGTTTTTCTTCCATTTTATTTACATAATTGGTCACATTCTTTTCCAAAGCCCAGACATAATTTTGTCTTCTGTGTGTGAGACTTGGATCCACTTTTAATAGTGGCTGCAACACTTGTCATCACAATTGCTTTACATGTCAGCATCAGGCTGAATCATAACACACTAAAACACAGAGCTAGATAACACTTGTATGCAGAGATGGCTTGATTGCCGCTGTCTTGTTATAAGTTTATGTTCTGTGGTCTCCCATAGTTAGTCCTGTAGAAGTACTTTAAGTACTCTGTCATCTGTGCAGTATGCAAGCTGTTAATGAATGAATGCATCACAGTTGTTTTGTTACCCCTTTTGACCTGCAGACCTCTTCTTGTCTATGCCGGGTCAAAAGTATTCCCACCTACCAGGCCAACAACCATAATCTGAGTACCTCCTCACCAAACTCAACACTTATTCCATGCAATTTCTCTTTACTTCCATTTCTCTATAGATTGCCCAAGTTGAACTTGCCCCACAAAAGCCCAAGGAGCCAACAGTAGTGACCCCAGTAGAGGAGAAAACTGTTGTTGAATCTACAGCAGAAATCCAGCAGACCATTGAGGCCATGCCCAGTGAGCAGCAGGTTGTTGTAGAGTTGTCCCAATCAGCACAAGAGCAGATTCAATACAAAGTGCAACCTACAGAGGAGCAAATCACTGAGGAAAAGGTTTATGATCAAGTTGAAACAACTATGGATGAGAAAACACAACAGGAAGAGTATAAAGTTGAATTGGCCGAGCCAGTAAAAGAACAGGCACCTGAAACCATTGTTCAACCCATTGAGGAGCATAAAGCACCCGAGGCAACTACTGAAATTATTGAAACTGTGACAGAGGAAAGCAAAGAAGAACAAATTACTGTAGAGCTGAGCCAGCCTGCTCAGCAACCAGTACCTGAAACCATTGTGCAACCTATTGAGGAGCGTAAATCTCCTGAGGCTACCACCGAGATAGTTGAAACTGTGACCGAGGAGACCAAAGAGGAACAAATTACAGTTGAGCTTGCTCAATCTGCCCAGCAACAACCAGAGTATGTTGTGCAACCATCAGAGGAACAGATTTCAGAGGAAAAGGTTTATGACCAGGTTGAATCAACTATGGATGAACAAACTCAAGAAGAAGAATATAAAGTTGAATTAGCACAACCAGTAAAGGAACAAGCACCTGAAACTATTGTGCAACCTATTGAAGAAAGAAAATCTCCAGAAGCTACCACTGAGATCATTGAAACTGTGACTGAGGAAAGCAAAGAAGAACAAATTACTGTAGATCTTAGTCAGTCTGCTCAGCAACAGCCAGAGTTTGTTGTTCAACCAACAGAGGAGAAAGTGTCTGAAGAAAATGTTTATGACCAAGTTGAAAGTGTCATGGATGAACAGACCCAACAAGATGAATACACAGTAGACTTAGCTACATCTGAGAAACAGGTTGCACCCGAGTCTATGGTGCAAGTTGTGGAGGAGCAAGTCACAGAAGATGTTACTGCAGAAATCACCAAACAAGTTGAAGAAGTACCCATGGTTGAGGAGGAGATCCTTCCAGGAGAAACTTCAGAAATCACCCATGAGACCACAGAAGTGGGCAAAGAGGAACAGATCATTGTAGAACTTGAGCAACACGAGAAGGAAGTTGCTCCTCAGACAATGGTTCAGGTTGTCCAAGAGGAAGTAGCAGAAGATATTACCACAGATATAGCGGCTGAGGTAACAGAGGAAGGAAAGCCAGAGGATGTACAGGTATTGTAAACTTTGCTGTGTTGTAGCTTAAATCAGGGTTATACAGGAAACAGGGGCTACTTGGATCCAAAATCTTTTTCCTCCCCTTGCAATCCACAATACCAGTTTAATGTAACATCAAAATATTCCTTTCCATTTTGCAATTTGCTGTATTTCCCAGAGAGTTAACCTATTTAATGACCAAATTGAATTCTCTTTAAATGTAAAATACATCAAAATGAATAGTAGTTGTTAGATAAGGATAGGTAAGGCATGGTTTGCTTGGATGCTGAGTGAGTACATGTGCATCATGTATTAATTTGCAGATAGCACTTTATTTTTATTATCGCTGCTGCATCATTATTTTCATTTTCAGGATTGGCATCTTCTATTCATTTCTGCATACATTTTATATTATGTTTCTTTCCATCAGTTTCTTTATTTCTTCTGAACAGAACTACTCTAGTACTACTCTAGTGTCTGCTGTGTAGGTAAACTATTCATCTTTACAAATAATACAGATCACACACATAACATGGCCTGATACATATAAAATTGATTCGCCTTGTAGGAAATGGTATCTCTCATTCTTTTTCTGTCTGCTCTGTATCCTTTTACACATAACACATTATAGTTGACCAAATATTAGATTGCCACATGCAGCAGCACAGTTCGCTACATGCATCGTGCAGTAGTTTGAATGGCACAGTCATTTATGTCACCTAGAATGCAGAGTGTTCATAGGTTTCATTAGTCAAACAACTTAGCACACTGCAACAACATTCATAAATTTCTCTCACCAAAAAGCAGGGACAAATTTTCATGAATTTGAATAATTGGATATCAATTTTGATTCACTGTGCCCTTGAATCCCATTCTAATGAAACCGCTATGATTTTTAATCTTTAATCTCCTGTTTTGCCCTGCACTTGTTTCCCTTTATTGTTACTAATTGTCCCCTCCTTTCACTAACCTAGCACAGCCCTATTTCTTCATGCAGCAAACAGTTGTATTCCCTTTATTCAATCCTTCCCTGTTTTTCTTCTTTCAATCCATCAGGTTGATCTCTCCCAATCCACTTCTGAAGCTCTAACTGAGACCATGATAGAACTTATTGAGGAACAAGCAATGGAAGAGTTTACCTCCGATATTGTCGTTCTTCATGATGTTAGACCCACCGAACAAGAAGTCATGGTCCAGCTGGGCCGATCCAACAAAGTCCAAGTCCGGCCAGCTGTAGTTGAACTAGTAGAGGAGATAGTTGATGAAGGCTATACCTCTGAAATGCATGTGACTGTAGAACAGCCACATCAAGAAGAAATTATAGTCCCCCTTACCCAACCCAAGGCTGAGCTCCTCCCCCAGAGTGAAGTGCAGCCTGTGTTTGAACAGGTGTTTGAGGAAGTGACATCGCAAGTGTATGCCATGCATGAGGAAACACCCAAGCAAGAGCTCACAGTGGTCGAGTTTGTGAGACCAACTGAGAAGGGCACTATTGCGACTACCATTTTGCCTGTGGAAGAAAGAGTTTCAGAGGAGATAATAACTGAAATTCTAGCGCTGAAAGACCAAGTGACAAATGAGGAGTCAGTAATATTTGACTTTGAGGAGTCAACAGAAGAAATGCCAATGCATTCCCTGGTACAGACAGTTCAAGAGCAGGTTCCAGAGGAGTTAGCTTACTCATTTGGTGAACTAGTAGAGGAAACCACTGAGGAACACCATGTGATTGTCCCACTTAGCCAGCATTTCATAGAATCAGCCCAGCCCTCTGCTGTTGAACCTGTAACCGAGCAAATTCCCGAAGAGAAATATGACACGATAAGTATGCCATCCTCAGACTCAGGTGTTGAGGAACAATATACTGTTGACTATGTTGTTCCCACTAAGCAAACCCCAGCAGAGTCTCTTGTTCATATGCAACAAGAAGAACTGATTGAAGAGGGAACTAGGATACTTTCTCCCACTGAGGAAGTAACTGGTATACAGAATGTTGAGAAACATATAGTCATGGCACATTCCAGAACCACAGAAGCCGAACAAACTAGAGTGTTAACCCAAGATGAACTAATCACTGAAGAGATAACTTATGATATTTCTGCGCACGTTGAGGAAGTAGGTCAAGAAAAAGAAATAACAGTTGACCTCAGTCAATCTACAACATTCATGCCAGAGCAAACCCTTGTTGAATCAATTCAGGAGCAAATCCCAGAAGAGTTGGCTTATTCCTATCTAGAACTTGAGGAGGAAGTCACTCAAGAGGAACAAATAATTGTTGAACTGGCCCAACATGTTGAAACTGTACCAGAACTCACTGCAGTTGAACCAGTCCAGGAAATTATTTCTGAAGAGAGCCTCACGGAAATAGTAGCCCCAATCCCAGAGGCTGGCCAGGAACAACAAATTATTGTAGACCTTGTAAAGCCTGAAAGAAAGACTCCCACACAATCTCTTGTCTTGCCACAAGAAGAGCAAATTGTAGAGGAAGATACTGTTATGATATCCCCTGAAGTGGAAGTTACTGGCAGACAAGATATTGAAAAACATGTGATTCTTGCACATTCCAGAAAAACAGAGGCCAGACAGTCCATGGCCCTGACCCAAGCAGAGCAAGTTCATGAGGAAGTTACTTATGAGATATCTGCTCAGGTTGAAGAAATAGGCCAGCAACATGACATAGTTGTTGATCTTGGCCAATCAGCACAGCTCCTTCCAGAGCAGACCCTCGTGCAACCTATTCAGGAGCAAATATCTCTAGAACAAGCTGGGTCGTTTGAGGAAGTTGATAGTGCCGTGACGTATGAAGAACAGATTATAGTAGAACTTGCCCAGCACTCAGAACTTGCACCTGCACCCACTGCTATAGAACCTGTAGAGGAAGACATCATCCCAGAAGATGTTGGTGAGGTTCAGGCACCTGTTATAGAAATGGGTCAGGAACAACGGATTGTGGTAGAATTTAGCACCTCTGCAAAGGAACATCCTCAGGAATCATTAGTTTTAGCACAGGAGGCAATTGTACCTGAAGAAGATACCAGAGTTCTATCTCCAACCATGGAGGTTGTTAGCAAACCTGATATAGAAAAACACATTGTATTAGCACATTCCAGAGTAACTGACCAAAAGCAATCTCTAGTTGTTACACAAGCTGAACACATCTCGGAAGAATCTATCTATGAAATTACAGCTCAGGTTGAGGAGGAAGGTCAACAAAGGGAGATCATAGTTGACCTTGAACAATCAACACAGCAAGCTCCACAACAAATGTTGGTTCACACAGTTCAGGAACAGGTTCCAGAGGAAATTGCAGGCTCTTTTGAGGAAGTCATTACAGAAATCTCACAAGAAGAACAGATCATGATTGAATTAGGTCAGTCTGCACAGGTAGCTCCTGCACCTACAGCCGTGCAACCAGTACAAGAGGAAAACCCAGAGGAGGTCCTCTACTGGCTTGAGGTTCCAGAAGAACAAACAGGACAAGAAGAACTTACTACCATTGAATTGACAAAGTCAGAAAAAGAGCAGCCCCAAACTTTGGTTTTGTCATTGCAGGAAGAAATATCAGAGGAAGCAGCAAGAGAAATGTCTCCAACAGAAGAGGCAATGGTTGAACAAAATGTAGAAAAGTTTGTAGTAATGGCCCATTCTCATGAAATACAGCCAAAGGAATCTCTAGTTCAGGCACAGGCAGAATTTGCCCCAGAGGAGTCTACTGCTGACATAGTAGAGCAAACTGAAGAAATAACAAAGGAAGAAGAGATATCAGTCCAGCTAGATATTTCCTCTGTCCAAGATCGTACTATGATGTCAGTGCAAATTGTAGAGGAACAAGTTAGTGAAGAAATTGCTAGCTCACTAGAAGAACTTGTTGAAGAAACCAGTGAGGAACAGCAAATTTTTGTGGAACTGTCGCAGCACTTAAAACAAGAGCCAAAAGAATCAGTGGTGGAACCTACTGTAGAGGAAATACCTGAGGAAATATTATATCAGGCTGAAATTCCAGCTGAAGAGCAAACACAGGAAGAAGAAATAATTGTAGAACTGGTACAACCTGTCAAACAGCAACCAATTGAATCACTTGCCGAAACACAAGAGGATATTGTACCAGAGGAGAGTTGCTCTCGTGAGCTCTCACCAACAGTAGAAGCAACAGGAGATCAGTATGTTGAAAAAGAGATCATCTATGCTCATTCTACAAAGGTTCAAGCTAAAGGATCCATGGTCATCACACAAATTGAGCAAATTACGGAAGAATACACAGTAGTTGAAGCTGCTACAGAGTCATCTGTTGTTGAAACTCAATCTGAAGAGATAATTCAGGAAGACACTAGGGAATTATCACCAGTAATAGATGAAGCTGGTAATGAATTTTTGGAACAACAAGTACCCCTATCTAAGTCTGAAGCATCAGAAGCACAGCAATCTATGGCGATGACTCTTGATGAACAACTTCCAGATGAGGTTTTATATGAAATACCTGTACAGGTTGATGAAGGCACTCAGGAAGAGAAGATTATCGTAGAACTTACACAGTCTACAAAGGAAGTACCGAATGAAATGCAAGTCAACATATTTGAGGAACTTGTTCCAGAGGAATTAGCAACATTACTTGAAGAGCTCATTGATGAAATAAGTAAAGAAGAGAAAATAATAGTTGATTTAGCCATGTCATCTAAGCAGGCACCAGCATCAACAGCTGTTCAGCCTATTGATGAAGAGGTTCCGGAGGAAGAATCTGTTGTATTAGAAGCACCAGTTGAAGAAACAACCAACGAGGAGAAAATAGAGGTAACGCTCAGTCAATCTGAAAAAGAACAAGCAAAGCCATCACTTGTACGGACCCAAGAAGAAGAAATCAGTGAGGAAAGCTATTCAAGGGAATTGTCTCCAACTGTAGAAGAAGTCAGTAAATTCCAAGTTGAGCGACATGTAGTGATGGCCAACCCAAGAAAAACACAGGCTCCTGGTTCTCTAGTTATGACTCAAGAAGAAATCACACCTGAAGACATTCTTTATGAAATAGCACCAGAAACTGAGGAGGTTACCGAGGAAGAAGATATTATTGTAGAGCTTGGTCAATCCCAGAAACAACAGCCTGAAGAAACTATGACAGATGTTGTGCAGGAAGAGGTAAATGAAGAACTAACAGGCCAAGTAGAGGCCATTATTGAAGAAATGAGCACGGAACAAAAGGTGCAAGTAGAAATGGCCCAGTCTACCAAACAAGAACCACAACCAACTTCAGTAGAACAGGTCCAAGAAGAAAATCCAGAAGAACGCTCCTCTCCTATTAGTGATTTAGATGAGGCCGTTGGTCAGGAAGAAGACATTACTGTTGAATTATCAAAGTCCACAAAACATCACCCGACACCATCTATGGTTCAGGTCCAGGATGAAAGTATTGAACCTGAAGTGTATTCAAGGGAAGTATCACCAACAGTAGAAGAATCTTCCAAACCAGATGTTGAGAAACATGTGATAATGGCGCACTCAAGAAAGATTCCAGCCAAAGGTACATTGGTTATTACTCAGACAGAAAACGTGCCAGAGGAAATCACTTCTGAAGTTACAAGTTACACAGAGGAAGTTGGAAAAGAGGAACAGATCACTACCGATCTTGGAATATCAACTAAACAAGAACCAGAGCAAACACTAGTGCAACTAGTAGATGAAATCATAGCAGTGGAGAGTACTAATGTAGTTAACGAAATAATTGAAGAAACCATTCAAGAACAACAAATAATTGTAGAGCTTAGCCAGTCATCCAAAGAAGATTTAATTCCAACAGAAGTACTACCTATACTGGAGGATGTACTTGAAGAACTTATTGATGAACTCTTTAGTCCAAATTCAGAAATCAGTCAAGAGGAGCAGATTATAGTTGATCTTCTAAAATCTGAAAAGACACATCCTACATCTACCCAGGTGGAGACACAACAGGAAGACATTCCAGAAGAAAGTTGTTCGAGAGAATTATCACCAACATTACAGGAAGAAAGTAAATCAAATGTTGAGAAGCAAATCATCTATGCTCACTCTCATAAGGTCCATGCAACTGGTTCCCTGGTTCAAACTCAGATGGAACACATTGATGTAGAGTCAGCTCAGGCTGAAATGGCTGTGGAATCACAGGTTGTTATCACACAACCAGAAGAAGTTCCAGAGGAAGGCATTAGGGAATTGACACCAACAAAAGACGAGGTCACCAAAGAAGATGTTGAGAAAGAGAGGGTTCTGGCACAGTCTGAAAAGACAGATGCTCAACAGACTTTGGTAATTACCCAAGATGAAATCCTCCCAGAAGAAATTACATTTTCCATAGCTGAAACTGTGGAGGAGATCAGCAAAGAGGAAAAGATCACTGTTGAATTCAGCCAGTCTAGTAAACTACAGCCTGAGCAGACTCAGATAAGACCAGTGCAGGAACAGGTTTCTGAGGAATTAGCTTCATCTATGGAGGATGTAGTGGAGGAAGTTGGACAGGAACAGCAGATAACTGTTGAAATGTCCCAATCCTCAGTAATACCAGCTCAGCCATCTGCTGTACAGCCAACACTTGAGCAGAATGAGGTTGGGGCCCTATTTGAAATTGAAGCACATTCTGAAGAGGCTGGTAAAGAGGAAAAGATCATAGTTGAACTGCTAAAATCAGAAAAGGAACAGGCAAAACCATCCCTTGTCCATATCCAGGAGGAGGAAATCACGGAGGAAAGCTATTCAAGAGAAGTATCTCCAACCATGGAGCTTAGCAGTACAATGGATATTGAAAAGCATATCATCATGGCCCATTCACACAAAGCTGAACCTGAACCAAGCCTGATTATGATGCAAGCAGAAGAAATCTTTGAGGAGCTTCTTGGAGAATTAATGGCTAACTTTAATGAAGCAGGGCAAGAGCAAATGACAACAGTTGATCTGTATGAATCAACAAAAGAACTTCCACAACAAACTTTAGTCAGGACAATGCAGGAGCAAATTCCGGAGGAATTGACTACATCTGTTGAAGAAATTATGGAAGAAATTTCTCAAGAACAACAAATAACTGTAGAACTTGCCCAGTCAACCATGGCAGGCCCAGCACCTACTGCTGTGGCACCAATACAAGAAAGTGTGTCAGAGGAAAGTTTACATGAGCTAGCTGCTCTTCAGTCTGAAACAGGAGAAGAGCAAAACATCATTGTTATCCTTGACAAATCTAAAAAGCAAGAACCAGCCCCAGTTTTAGTGCAGACACAAGAAGAGCAGGTCTTAGAGGAAGGAACAACCCGGCTTTCTCCTATTACTGAACTTCAAAGTAAGCAGAATGTCGAGAAACAGGTCATTTTAGCTCACTCATATAAAGAACAACCTCAGCAGTCAATGGTCATCACTCAAATGGAACAAGTTCAAATTGAGCAGACCCAAGCTGAAATGGCCATAGTATCTCTAGCACCCACTGAGCAAACAGAATTTAAAGAGGAAGATATCAGAGATATGTCTCCTACACTTGAGGCTGCTAGTAGAGAAGACATTGAAGCACATTTTGCTTACACCCACCCACAGAAAATTGAACCCAAGGAAACAATGGCTATCACTCAAGCTGACAGGGTATCGCCAGAGATTATCTCTGAAATTACACTGCCAACTGAAGAAATTGGACACGAACAGCAAATCACGGTAGAGCTCAGCCAGTCAACTAAGCTTGAACCAGAGCAGACACAGGTTAGACCCATTCAGGAATCTGTGACAGAGGAATTGACAAGTATGATTCAGGAAATTGTGCAGGAAGTTATTCAGGAGGAGCAAACCATAGTCCAATATTCACAATCATCCAAACTTGCCCCTGCCTCAAGTGTAGTCAATCTGGTAGAGGAGCAAATTAAGGAAGAGGATCTATATGAGCTTACTGTACCTCAATCAGAGGCTCCTGAGGAACAAAATATAATGGTATTGCTTTCCAAATCTAAAAAGCAACAACCAGCTCCAGCTATGATACAGCCTCATGAGGAAGAGGTTGCTGAGGAGGATATAAGAGAACTATCACCAACTCTACAGCTTCAGGGCAATGAAGAAATGGAAAAACAAGTCATTCTAGCACATTCACATAAGGAATATCAAAAGCAATCTATGGTCATTACCCAAACAGAACAGTTCCAAGTGGAACAGACTCAGACTGAAATGGCATTGGTGTCACTAGCTCCAACTGAGCCTGAAATATTTTCTGAGGAAGATATTAGAGATATGTCTCCAACCTTTGAGGCAGTGAGTAGGGAGGATGTTGAACCACACATGGCATATTCACACCCTCAAAAACTAAAACCTGAACCAACTATGGTTGTCACTCAAGCAGACAAGTTAGATGAAGAGCTCACAGCTGAACTTACAGTTCCTGTTGGATTCCAAGGAACAGAGCATGAAATAACTGTAGATCTAAGCAAATCAACTAAACTACAACCTGAACAGACTCAGGTAAAACCGGTCCAAGAATCAGTCAGTGAAGAGCTGGCTAGTATGATCCAGGAAATAGTAGAAGAGGTTCTACAGGAGGAACAAACAATTGTAGAGCTTGCCCAATCCTCGAAACTTGCCCCTGCTTCTAGCATAGTCAACCTTATAGAGGAACAGGTTAGGGAGGAAGATCTATATGAACTTCCCATTACTGAATCAGAGGCTGGAGAGGAACAAAATATCATGGTTCTCCTTGAAAAGTCCAAAAAGCAAGAACCAGCTCCAGCCCTGGTCCAGCCTCATGAGGAAAGGGTAACCCCAGAAGATACCAGGGAACTTTCTCCCACAGTAGAGCTTCAAAGCACTCAAGATGTAGAGAAACAAATTATCTTAGCACATTCCCACAGGAAATCACCTGAACAATCCATGGTCAGTACTCAAATTGAACAAATGCAAATGGAGCAAACAGAATCTGAAATGGCTCTGTGGTCTCTGGCCCCAACAGAACCTGAAGAGTTTACTGAAGAGGATATAAAAGAGATGTCACCCACTCTAGAAGGAATCAGTAAAGAAGATGTAGAAATGCATATCCTAGAACAAAGCACAACGACCCAAATGGAGCAAACATTAGTTATTGCTCAAGATGAACATGTTGCAGAGGAAACCTTCCTTGAGATAATATTGCCCAAAGAGGAGATGGGTGAAGAGCAGGAAATCAAAGTCGAATATGCAAAACCACAGGCTACTGATGCACCAGTGCCTAAAGAGCCTGAACCTGTACCAATTGATGAACCTATAGAACCAGAACCAACACCCAGAGTAGAGGCACCACCTTCTCCAAGCCCTGAACCAGAAATAGAAGAACAGATTTCTGAGGAAATCATCCAGGAAGTTGTCGTCAAAGAGGTACAGAGAGCCACTAAGGTGGATGATAGTACTGTAACTCTTGAATCCAGTTTGAGATACAAGACGGAAAAGGATGTTGAAAAGAGGAAAGAAACTGATATAGGCCCAGAATTAGAGGCTTGGGCCCGGTCAACATATGAAATGCTGCTTGTTCAACTTATCCAAGAAATTGTGGAAGAGGTCTATGTAGAGGAACAGAAATATGTTTCCACCAAAGAGATTCAAAAAGTAAAAGAAACAGATTTAGGTCCAGAATTAGAAGCTTTGGCCCGGTCAACATATGAAATGCTGCTTGTCCAACTCATCCAGGAAATTGTTGAAGAGGTCTATGTTGAGGAACAAAATTATGTATCCACCAAAGAGATTCAAAAAGCTAGAGAGGTAGAACTTATTCGCGAAAAAGAGGTTATAGCTGTGGAAGCAGCACAAACTGTAATGAAATCTACCATGGAAATCATGGTTTATGAAATCATACAGGAAGTTATTGAAGAGATCCATGAAGAGGAGTTAGAAAAAGTGTATAGAGAGGCAACATATAAGTCTGATCTGTACCATGAACAGGGAATGCAAGTTGATCTAGGGGCAGAAATTGAAGCACATTACCAAAGATTGAGGAATGAAATTGAAATACAGATACGAACTTTGTATCGAGAAGAGGCTATTATCCAGGTTGTGCCCTTAGAAAGGACAATGGAGTATGAACTGATAGACATTTGGTCTTATTGGGACTTGTCGCATGTATCAGAACTTAGGATTATGAGGGACCAACAAATACATGTTGATTTGGGACCAGAGCTTTCGGAACGATGGGTTAGTATGGAGGTTATAAATCTTCATGAGGAACCAATACGTGAAGAAATCTATATGGACATGTCCCATTCCCATCTGTCACGAGCAGAATCATTACAACAAATATGTGTAGACCTTGGGCCACAACAGGAAGTAGTCCGTAGGGTTAGAAGTACACTCGATATCTCTGAGGAATGGACTCGCCAGTTCCAGGAGGAGCTCCACAGAGAAGAAGTGTCATGGCAGGTACAGGGAAGGAGAGCTTTCCAACCTGTTGAATTAACTTTACACATTCCAGAAGAAGATGAAGAATTCCACCAAGAATTCCATGAGATACCACCTGGAATTCCACCAGATAGAGGTCACGAGGAACAAGTGGTTGTGGAGCTTGCACACCATGCTCAACAAGCACCAACTGAATCACAAGTCATGATGGTTCAGGAGCATGTGCAAAGAGAAGGGGCCACTGGCTTTAGTGTACAGGTTGAGCAATCTCAGTACACTGAAACAGTAGCTGTCTACTCTGAAAGAACCACAACATCACAGGAAATCCAACACACTGAGGAGCAGCCTTTTTTAGTGCTTACTTCGCAGGAGTGCCCCGACGCTCCTGCTGAAATAGTAGCACCCCAACCCACACAAACCACTGAAGAGCAGCATTTTTTATTGCTTACGCCGCAGGAGTGCCCTAAAACTCCTGCGGCGACTACATCCCTGATCCCCCTAGAGGTCCAGTCCCTTGTCCCAACCGAGGAACCCACCCCTGTGGAGATCACTGAGGAAGTAGTTCCGCAAAGAGAGGAGGAGTATATGCAGCCCCAAGTACAAGAACAACTTCCAACAGAGATCATACAAGACATTACGACCCCTGATATACCTGAAATCAGGCTCCCACAAGAAGACACAGCTCAGGTAATAATCAACAAAAGGGATCCCTTGGATTATTTATGTCCCCCTCAATTACCATGCATGCATGATTTCAGTTCCTGTGAGTTAACTGTCATATATTTACTGCTCTTGTGAAGTGGTGTGTGTTCTTATATAACCCCATATTTTGATACCATTTCCATAGATAGTAGAGGGATGGTTTAGTAATGAGATTGAAGGGCCACAATATTTGATTTTAAATCACTTAGATTAATACAATACACCAATAGCAGACCTACTGTTGTTGTGCCATCATTTTAGACAATTATTTTTATTACATTTTAAGTTACATACACTGACCTACATCTTTATTCTCTTTCTTTCTCTTAGTATTGCTTCTTCTATCTTCAGTTCCTTAATATTGAGTAGCTGTGCTTCTTGTTATTACTTACCTAGTTAGACTGTTACTATTTGGGTAACGTTACGCGAAAAGGTCCCTTATGGCCTGAGTCGGTGTCATACCGCGCCCGTCCTTCTTTTGGTATGACACCGACTCAGGCCATAAGGGACCTTTTCGCGTAATGCAGCCCATTTTATGAAAGCCTTGCTTGATTATTGCTTCATCTCCCATTTGTTCTTAGATTAAACATACCATGCCTGGACTACCTGACCTTCCTTAGAGGTTAGTTAAAATGCATTTATAACATTCCTATCAATTAAAAGCATTGCATGAAAATATCCAGAATCCACTTTTGATGACCTACTTTTTTAGATTGTGGTAAGAGCAGCATGGAATCCAGCATGCCCTGTCTCCACAGCTGAAATACTTTGTGGTAACCAGGATTTCTATTGCCTATTAATTCCAGGTTGAATTAGCCCAACATGCTGCTGAACCCCAAGCAATGGTATTGGTCCAGCCCCTTGCACAGCCCCAACTTTCCGAAGAGGTTATTACAGAAATTGTCGAAACTATTGAAGAAACTGGAACAGAACAGCAAATAACTGTTGAACTTTCCCAGTCTGCCCAGCAGATCCCGCAGGAGTCACTGGTTGAAACAGTTGAAGAACAGATCTCCTCTGAGGTGACCACTGAAGTGGTGCCTTTAGTTGAGGAAGAGACCAAAGAACATTTAGAACATGTAGAATATGCTGTCCAAGCCACAGAAGAGGCTACAGAGAGCTTAGTTACCACAGTTGAGGAACAAATTATCGAAGAATTGACTGAAGAAGTAGCTCCACATGCTGAAGAAACTGGCACAGAAGAAAGTATTGTTGTTGAGATGGGAGAGTCTGCAAAGGAAGCTCCACAGCAAAGCTTAGTGCAGACTGTAGAAGAACAAGTCCCCATGGAAGAGGTCAGTGCAGGAGTGCAGGCCCCAACCGAAGAGACCCCTACTGAACAACAAACTACTGTCCAGTTAGAAGAAAGTACAAAACAACAGGCAGAGACTAGCATGGTAGGCCCTGTAGCTGAGGAAGTGAAAGAGGAGGCTACTGAGGAAATGGGCCGCATCTCACCAGAGATGACCCAAGAGCAACATGTAGTGGTTGAATACTCAGTACAGCAGGAACAAGAGAAGAAAGAAACCCTTGTTGGTCATATACAGGAGGATGTAGCTGTAGAGGTACCTGAAGAGTTGCAGGAGGCTCCTGCTGCTGAAGAGCCACATACACAAGAAGTTATTGTTGAAATGGTGGTCCCTTCATCAGAAGACAAACAGGAATCCATGATTGACACTCAAACTGAAACATTTGTTGAGGAACATCCTGAACAAGAAATTACAGAAGTTGTATCAGAAGTAACCCAGCCAGAAGAAGTAAAGGTGGTTCTTGAAAGTCATGGTGCTGAGGCACCTCAACCGACACAAACACTGATGCTGCAGGAACAGCTGCCTGAAGAAGGAGTGGAGGAAAGCCAGGAGGTGGCACCCACACCAGAAATCACAAAAGAACAGGAGGTTGTTTATATCACTCTAATATCATTGCTCTAACATATAAAGTATCTATCTAAAATGCTATGAATGATAATCTGTGAGAGAAAGGTAAGTTTTAGGGTGTCATGTATAAGAAATTCTATCAACACTTTCCAAATCTGTCAAGATTTATTTCATTGTTAACAAAGTAGATATTGCCACATGAAACAACTATTGGGCTATTTTTTGCAAATCAATATATCACACATCTAATATTCATACACTTTCTCTTATGTTCAAGAACTCTTTGCTAAAAATGGTCCAACACTGCTATAACTTCCGTTGCTTTTTAAAACTTATAGCAATACCTTTATTCTCTTTGATGCAATTATTTCACTTTCAATTTTGTATATAAGATAAAATGCTAATTATGTTGATGGGATTTCCTAGATTCATGAAGAATAGTTAGGAAGAGAAACAATATATAATAAGGCTAAGAAGTTAAAAAATAACTAAAGATAATACTAATTTTTTTATTCATATCATTCAATCATTGATCATTAAAGTTTTTTTTAGTTTATTGGAAATGCATGTGTTTTTTCTCATCTCATCATCATCATTTTATAACTGATATTCTTTTCTTTTCTTTCTCTATAGGTGCCCATATCTTAATGTTTATTTTGTGTATTTTTCTAGGTTCACTTATTTTGCTTACATTGTCTACAAGCAAATCTCATCTTTCAACTTTCATTTTATTTTATTATTTACGTTAGTTTTTTTTCTTTAAAACATTTGCTAAAACAAGTTGATTGCTTTGACATGTTAAGAGACTTTAGCCTAACATTATGAGTTGCTTCTCACTAGGTTACAACGGAGTTGGTCCAACCCTGTGTAGAAGCTCTTCAGGAGAGTCATGTGAAACATGTCGAGGAGCTGCTCTCTGAAGGATCCGTTGAGGAAAATATTGAGGCGCTCAGGGCATTATCTCCTTATGGAGAGGAGGTTAATAC
>JAAUYA010313251.1_pt1 | contig 17557 bp, 12 predicted proteins | sample 7278161 | NCBI WGS metagenome assembly JAAUYA01 (sample SAMN14350120, study PRJNA611818) | marine sediment metagenome | isolation source: surface marine sediment (3m) | place: French Polynesia: Moorea | collected 2018-08
CTCATTGTCCAGAAAGCAAAGGGAAGCCTGGGCACCCTCGCTGAAACAATCTCTGTGTCTATCGCCTGACTTTTGGCGGCGAGTGCACCCAGGCTTTTTGAGAAGTTACACTAAAACCAGTTTTTCATTGGCTTTCATTTGTAATTCTTGATGGATGAGTTCGGGAGGCTTGTGTCCGTAATCTCTACGAATATAGCCACAGAATTTTACTTTTTTGGCTACAGAGGCGGGGAATTGATATTCTTGCGTAACATCAAAAATTTCTGGCGTTCCCACTACTAAAATTTGGTCGTAATACCATTGGAGGGCTTGATAGTAACCGTTTTTAGTCCATTGTTCAATCGTGATTTCAGGGCGATCGAGGATATCTCTAAGTAGAAGAACTAATTTAGTTTCAGGAGAATGAGTTTTGAGATAAGTTAGGGTGGGTTTTAATTCTCCTTGTAATCCGTAGGGTTTTTTATCGACAAGGATTAAGTTCGGTTTAAAGTTAGCAACTGTGCTTCTGACTAAATCGGCTCTGATCCGAGTAATTTCCCGAGTCTCTGTGCTAAGATATTTAGCCGAGAGTTCGCCCGATCGATCTCGTCCCAGACAGGGTAATTTGATATAATCTAAACCGACAGGCATGCGAAAGCTATGTACTACAGGAGAGCCAGATACCAGTAAGATAGAGAGTCCTGGGATAGTATCCAAGAGATACTTACAAATGGCAAGCATTCGACGAATATTACCCAGACCGAAAGTATCGTGAGAGTAAATTAAGAACCTCATATTCGAGTTTCCCTCAGTGAAGGTTTGAATTATTTAGTAGCTTTACATTTCTTCATGAAGTTTGTGTAAAGCTTTTATGAATAAATGTGAAAGATAGATGAGAACTTTCTTAATATTTATTTAAGATTCTTAACCCCTTGACAACTCATCATGACTGGCGATCGCCCAGATGCGCTCTCGTTCGGCATCTTTGACCCGCGTTGTCGCCAAGTGTAAACGGGTCGTAAGTTGTTTTTCTTTCAAGATCTACTTTTTACGTTGCTAAAGGTGATTCCACATCACTGATTTTCTCAGCCTTTTGAGAGGTTTGTCCAGTTTTTTGGACGGCAAGCGCGCCATTTTTTTCCCTCCTGCCACACAAGGTCCTATTTTATCAATTAGGAGAAAAACTTAAAAACCTCTCTCTCCCTGCTCCGGAGCTCCCTGCTCCCGGAGCAGCCCATCGGGAAGCTTAAATGCGAAATAGCTTATATAGGTCTATTTCTTGGAATAATTTGATTTCTGTAAACAGGTTTCGCAGTTACAGTTTTTAGTATGAACTTCTTGTAGATTGTTGGTCAATTTGTAACTCATTGCTGTCAGAGCAATAGCTGCCATCGGAACTTTGGAAAACAATGCTCGTCGTTTCATGATTTTTTTCAAAAGCTAGGATAAATTTATATTGTACTTTGCACGGCTAAGAATTTAACTTTTTATAATTGGGGTTTTTTGCACAACGCCCCAAAAAGGGGGAATAAGGGTTGGCTCATGTGGGAAAACAGGTGAAAAGAATGTGGATCATGTTTGATCATCTTGGAATTAAAGGGATTCCTCATATGCTTCATTTAAGAGGTAGTGTTGTCGTTGTTGATAGACATTATAATTAAGAGGAAGAAGATCATCTATGATTGATGGTCAGAGTTTATTTGAGGCGAACGACATCGATAACCTGCTCGAGCAAATTTTAAGGAGGTTTTTCCATGGAATGATATCCAGAAAGTTTCTGGATACCAGCACGAATATACCGAAAGTTTCTCGATCTTATTCTATATGGCGTAGATATACGGAAAAATTCTTGAATTTATCCCCTACCGAGTGGATATCAAGAAAGTTTCCGTCTAATAAATAGTTAGGCTACGAAAACACAATCAAACCATTGAACAGTCCAAAATGAGTGACCAACGTCTCCGAATTTTCATTAGCTCAAAGATGCAGGAACTCGCCGCTGAGCGTGAAGCCATCAAAGCGGCACTGGATGAACTGCATGTAGAGGCCTGGGTTTTCGAGAAGGATGCCGGAGCGCGACCGCAGACCATTCAGGAAACGTACCTCGAGGAAGTTGAAGCTGCTGACTTGTATATTGGGCTGTTCTGGAAGGGTTATGGGCCGTACACCATTGAAGAGTACGAACATGCTGAAATGCTCGGGATGGACTGCCTAATCTATGAAAAGCGAGACGATATTCAAGGACAACGTGACTCCGAGCTCCAAGCTTTTCTCGACCGGATTAGTGCAGTGGAAAATGGACTCACCATCAAGTGGTTCAATACACCTGATGACTTACGTAAGTTTGTTAAGGAGGATGTGGCCGCTTGGCAGGCCAGGATTATCCGCCAAGGCAGGAAATTCAGCTCGCAAGAGGTATACGTAGGAGTTCCTCCCATGCCTCCACATTTTGTGGGGCGCGGCGACCTCGTGCAGAAGATGGTGCGCCAATTCCGTTCTGGCGAGGATTTGGCAGTCGAGGGCCTGCCTGGCGTAGGTAAAACGACGTTGGCAGTGGCTCTGGCTCGTCACCTTCGTGTTCGGCGTAACTTCAAGGATGGCATTCTATGGGCCAGCCTGGGCCCGCATGCTGATTTAGCCAGTACCTTGACGAGCTGGGCTGAAGCTCTGAAATTGGATATTACCCGGTCTATCAGCGAGCCAGAACGGGCACAAGCTATCCGCGATGCCATCGGCCAGAAGCGAATGCTACTTGTGATTGATGACGTTTGGGACTTTAATGCTGCTGAGGCCTTGCGCTGCGGCGGCCCAAATTGCTGCCACTTAGTAACGACACGTGACAAGTCAATTGCCCGCAAGCTCGTCGGCACCGCTTGGGTAAAGAGCCTTCCAACGTTGGACGAGGACCAAGCCTACGAGCTATTGGAGGCCCTGGCACCCGAAGCGTGCACCGCAGACCCGGATGCAGTGCGGAGTCTCGGAGTTGCCGTTGATGGACTGCCCCTGGCCATCAGGTTGATAGGCGGCTACCTCGCTGCCCCCGAGCACAGTATGTTCCCTGACCTATTTCCTGACTTGAGCGACGAAGCCCTCGCGGAATTAAAGGATCCGAAGAAGCGTCTGCAACTGGCGGAGCAGCGTTTGGGTGTCCTTAGCGGAGAAAAGATTACCTTACAAGACACCATCGCCCTGAGCCTGCACGGGCTGCCGAATCAAGCCAAGACCGCCTTCTACGCGCTCGGTGCCTTCGCGCCAAAACCAGCGCGATTCGGACGGGAGGCAGCGGATGCCGTAACACGGGCCAGCGGCTCCACTTTGTCGTTGCTCGCCGCCCGGAATCTCTTGGAGATCGAGCCCAAGGAACGACAGCTGGCCGTACACCCGACTATAGCCGATGTGGCACGCACAAAGCTTGACGAGGCTGCCGCAGCCCGCCACCGAGAGCACTACTGGTCTCTTATAATAGGATGTCAGAGTCCAGTGGATAGGTTGTTTCTCATATCCAAAGTTTACCAACAGCTTTGGCAGGCTTGGCAGTTCCTGCCAGAAGACGCTTCTTTACTTGACTGGCTGTCGACAATGCGTCCCTATTTTTATCACAGCCATCTATATAAAGAGCATTTGGAGTGGGAAAAAAGAGCCGTAGTTATGGCTACAAATTTGAAGCTGCATGACGAAAAAGCATATCTGCTGGCCCAAATTGCTTTTTTGTACGGTAGATTATGTCAATGGGAAAGCGCGATTGAGTACAGCAAACAGGCTTTGCCCCTCCTCGAAGAAATAGGCGACCGCGCAGGATTCGCAAGAACCCTCCTCAACATCGGACGCTTTTACTATGAACTTGGCAAGAGTGAGAAGGTATCTGATTATATTTTGAGAGCCATTCCAATTTGTAAGGAGGCAGGCGACACCTGGGCACTTAACCATGTTAAAATAGAACTCTCAAGATTTTATCGCGATGCAGGCAAAGCTAAGGAAGCCGCAGCCGTCCTCGAAGGGCTTGATTCAGCTGGCGAAGCCACTATTGACATTACAAGCGTGGCATTAGCTCAAAATAGCATTGAAATTAATTACTTAAAAAAGACATCGCTGCCTTTGATGGTACTGGAGTCCTTTATGAGAAAGGATGAACCGCATGAATTTTCAGGCACTATAGCCATCGGCGTCAAGCGAGAAGATGGATCCTTCGATTACTGGAAAGCTGTGTTCTCTGAAGGCAAAACAGTGCAAACTGTGTTTCTCGACCATAATCCAAGTGATGCAGACGCCTGCTTGTTATTAAGCGAGAAAGGTGCTTATAATCTTGTTGCTCAATCATCAGTAGACGTCAGTGAGCTAGGTCTCTTAGAATGTTCAGGGAACCTTGATCTCTTAGATCAATTCTCGAAGTATATCAGTCGGGACAAAAAAAATGGCGAACGTAGCTAGTCATTGGCATAGGATATCCTCGTCTAACCCACCGCGTGCACAAAGATGGCAGGAAGGGCACAATAATTCGGATGGACCGCGACTAAGTTTGGGAAACTATCGGAACAATTGTGAAAATCGCCTAACCAGGCAAATGCAGCCGACTCGTAAACTCGCGGCTGATTAGCGAGTTAGGCAATTTAGAAAGGATGCGAGCTCATTTCCAGCAAGGGTGAAAACGGCCTAAAAAGTAAATGTGAAATACACACCTGATCTTAATCGTAGGACTAAATATGATACGACAGCGTACAATTCGATTCTTTGTGATTTTTCTGATTGCCATCGTAACGATCATGCTGGCAGTAGCATACCAATCATCAGAAAAGGCATCATCCGCCCCAGGAGTAAGGGAACCCAATCGATCCGCCGATTCCATTTACACGAATGCGCGTGTCTACACAGTTAATGGCAAGCAACCTTGGGCCGAGGCCTTTGCTGTCCAGGACGGCCGATTCGTCGCGGTGGGCTCGGCCGACGAGGTCGCGGCACTCGCTCGCAACAACACCAAGATTGTGGATCTCAAGGGCAAGATGATCCTGCCGGGCATCTTCGACGCGCACATGCACCCACGCAACTGGTACACGACGGCAGCGCTTACCGATCAGGTGCTCGTTTTGCCGGGGGATGCCACGCCAGAGCAGCTTGCCGACATCATCCGCAACTTCGCGGAGGCCAATCCCGATCTCGAATACATCTTCGGGGCGAACTTGCCGGACGAGCAGTTCGAAGGCGAACCGACGAGTGCCTACCTCGATGAAATCGTATCCAATCGGCCGGTCTACCTGATCACTGCGTCTGGGCACGAGGCGCTCTTGAACACCGTGGCCATGGAGAAGGCTGGGATCGTGAAAGACACGCCGGACCCCCGCAACGGTGTCATCGTACGGGACCCTGAGACTGGCGAGGCGACCGGTTTCCTGAAGGAAGCGGCCATGGGTCTGTATGCCATGCAATGGCTCCCGGTCATCTCGTTGGAGCAGCATATCGAGGGTCTGTCCGAGGTCCTGCCGTTCATTGCTTCAACGGGCATTACCTCGATCAAGTGGATGCACGCCGAGTCAAAGGAGGTCGAAGCACTCCACATTTTGGATGAGGCCGAAGGCCTACCGATCCGCGTTACCGCCGCTTGGACTTATGACTCCCCCACCCGTGCCTACCAGTCCGTCGAAGACCAACGTGCCGCAATTGAGATGTATGAAAGCTTCATCACCGACAGGCTCGATCCGACCTATATCAAAGTGAACATCGACGGCATCCCGACGGCAACCGCGGCGATGCTGGAGCCCTATGAGACTGGCGAGGGACCGCCGGAGGTCTTTGAGCCGGACACAGCAGCGATGCTCGATCCATTCGATTATGCTGACGAGGGCGATTTCGGACTCAATTTCTTCGAACCCGAGAGCCTTGCCGAGGAGATCGTTCGCTTCGAGGAGATGGGACTTAACGGCATGGTGTTCCATACGGTCGGCGACCGGGGCGCGAGGATCGCGCTCGACGCGATGGAGCTGGCAAAAGAACGCCTTGGTGAGTTGCAGGGACGCTATCAGCTCGCCCACGGGATGTTTATTTCCGAAGAGGATATGCCGCGGTTTGCCGAACTTGGTTTGATCGTCGAGTTTTCGCCCATCCTCTGGTTCCCGAACCCCTTCAATGAGCAGGTCGAGTCTATAGTCGGTCCAGAGCGCGCATCACGCTATTTCCCGATGCGGTCCTTGGCAGACGCTGGCGGACGTATCGTGATCGCCTCCGACGGACCGCTCTACATGCAAAGCCCGCTCGCCTCGATCGAGACCGCCGTCACCCGCAAGCCTCCAGAAGGGGGAGACCAGGACTCTTCCTTCGCCGAAGCGATTACGCTAGAGGAGGCGATCGCCGCGCGCACGATCAACTCGGCCTACCTGTCCCATGACGAGGACGAACTGGGTTCCATTGAGGTCGGGAAGCTAGCCGACTTCGTCGTCATCGATCGTGACCTCTTCGCAATTCCGATCGAGGAGGTCAGCGAAGCGCAAATCCTCATGACGGTCGTCGAGGGCAAGGTGGTGTTCAAGGCGACGGACAAACACTTCTAGTTTTCAAAGCGGTATGTTCCCGATTTTTACGGCAAAGCTCTTGCCGGCTTTTTTAACAACTTTAGCAGTAGGATTGATTTCATCTTTTGGTGCACTGGCACTCACATTTTCTGCCTTGACTCCTTATGTATTTGGCGTGATAGGAGTGGGCTTTATACCTCACCAGTAACCTATTTCTGGCTTAAGTTGACACGAATGAGCATTGCTATGCCCCTACACCCTTGTATTTGTTGGGTTTCGTCGCCTCAACCCAACCTAAGCACGATGCTGTTTTTATGATGGGTAATCAATCAGACATGATCTGAAAAGCCTATTCTTTCATTGACAAATCTTCCCCTTCTTCCCATTCCCCTCCTGGCTCCCCTCCTGGGCAGTTCCCCTCCTGGGAGGGGTTAGGGGTGGGTAGGGGCGGGGGTGGGTTACACCTTCGCCCAAATCTTAAAAACATACACCTGAAAGGGATGGGGAATCATTAAATTTCATTTTAGCTGCAAAAAGCGCTACCATGTTAAATTTAGAAACAGCTTTAAATAATAGCTGAAAATGAGAATTTTTGTTCCAGGCCGTCTTTGCCTGTTTGGGGAACACAGCGATTGGGCAGGAGCATATCGCCGACTCAATCCTGAAATCGAAAAAGGTTACACCTTAATTGTTGGTACTAATCAAGGAATTTATGCCGATGTCAAGCCTAATGCTACTCAGTTAATTATTCGTGCTTCTCTCAACGATGGCAGTTGTTATGAACCGCTCAGATTACCGATGGAATCCAAGGCTCTGAATTGCGTTGCTAAAAAGGGCGGTTTTTTTAGTTATGCTGCTGGTACAGCTTATCAATTTCTTACTCACTATCAAGTCGGTGGACTTGAGATTGATAATTATCTAACCGACTTACCCATCCAAAAGGGACTATCTTCTTCTGCTGCCATTTGCGTTCTCATAGCTCGGGCTTTTAATCGTCTGTATAACTTGAAGATGACAATTCGTGAAGAAATGGAGTTTGCCTACCTGGGAGAAAGAACTACTCCTAGTCTTTGTGGTCGTATGGATCAGGCTTGTGCTTATGGAAATCGACCCGTCTTGATGATCTTTGATGGTGACGAACTCGATCTAAGTGAGCTGCAAGTTCCCCAGGATTTGTTTTTGGTGATTGTTGACCTCGGCGGCAGCAAAAACACACAAGAAATACTGAGCCGACTGAATCAGTGTTATCCTTTTGCTACAAATCAAATCCAACAAAATGTGCAAAAATATCTCGGTTCTATTAGCTCTCAAATTACTCAAGCGGCTGTTGAAGCAATACAAAAAGGAGATGCCCAATTGCTTGGAGCTTTAATGACCAAAGCCCAAGCTGAATTCGATCGGCACGTGGTTGCGGCTTGTCCTTCTCAATTAACTGCCGAGAAACTTCATCTCCTTCTCCATCACGAGCCCCTTCAGCCTTATATCTTCGGAGGAAAAGGGGTTGGCTCCCAGGGCGATGGTACTGCACAATTGCTCGTTAAAAATCAAGAGAGTCAAAGAAAAACTATCGAAATTATTCAGCGCGATTTTCCTCAAATGCAAGCATTACCATTAACTATTTCAGCCAATAGGAAAGTGAGAAAGGCGCTTATCCCGGCAGCCGGTTTTGGCACTCGTCTCTTTCCTGCCACCAAAGCAGTCAAAAAAGAACTCTTTCCGATTATCGATCGCGATGGTCGAGCTAAACCGGTAATCTTAATCATTGTTGAAGAAGCTATCAATGCAGGTATTGAAGAAGTGGGTATTGTCGTTCAAAAGGAAGACTTACCAATTTTTCAAGACTTTTTCCAGGCTCCTCCTTCATCCGAATTGTACGCCAAACTTTCCCCAGAAAATCAGGAATATAGCCGATATTTGCAAGATGTAGGGCAACGCATTACTTTTCTAGTTCAGGAGCAACAAGAAGGTTATGGTCACGCAGTATTTTGCGCGCAACAATGGGTTAACCAGGAGCCTTTTCTGCTGTTGTTAGGAGATCATGTTTACGCATCCAACCATGAAATTTCTTGTGCTAGTCAATTGTTACAAGTGTTCCACCAGGTTGAGCAGACTGTCGTTGGCTTGACGGTGATGCCAGCAGAAATTATTCATAAAGCCGGTTGTGTTACGGGAATCTGGCAAGAGCCCAACTCTATTCTTAAGGTGAGTAAACTTTATGAAAAGCCAGAGCTCGAATATGCACGAGCACATCTCCAGGTAGCAGGGATGCCAGAGTCGAAGTTTCTGGCCGTATTTGGAATGTATGTTCTCACACCGACGATTTTTAAGTATCTAGAGCAAGAAATCACTCATAATTTTCGCTCATTAGGAGAATTTCAGTTAACGACTTCCTTGGACAGATTGCGTCAAGAAGAGGGAATAATTGGTTACTTAGTTAAGGGACAGTATTTTGATACTGGTATGCCACATTTTTATCGGCAGACAATGAGCGAATTTTTTCAAGAAAGCCAAGATTGAAGTATTTTGTGGAGCTTACTAGATCAAGGTTTAGTGGCTGGAATCGGCAATATTTATGCTGATGAGGCCTTATTTAAAAGTGGCATTAGAGCTGAGGCGACCGCCTCTCAATACTGTTCGGTTAGTAGCTAGAGTTATTTTATCCGCCCCCTAAATCCCCCAATTCTGGGGGACTTTCGTAAGTCTGGCTCCCCCAAATTTGGGGGCTGGGGGGCTTAACCGAACAGTATTGGATCGCCTCTGAGTTAACTAAAAAACAAATAGAAGCATCATACCAAGCGATTCAGCAAGGAGGAACTACTTTCAGTGATTTTGTCCAGGTAACGCCAATTAGCATGACTAGCAACATCTCTCAAAATAGAGTTAAGTGTACCAACTTTAAGGGGATTATGAGCAGGAATAGTTAGATAATGTTCGCCATTTTGTTCTGTTTTTAAACGAATATGACTTCCGATTTGGCGAGTGACTTGATAGTCAAGAATTGCTAGGGCTTTAATCAAATCTTGGTTGGATAAATTTCTTGGTAATTTCACGCCACAATTACCTCATCTTTGTCGGGTAGTGATTATCCGAACTACGCAAATGTCTTTTTTTTATAAGTGATTATCCGAACTTAACATCAGTGGGTGGTGGGCATTGCTCTGTCCATATCTTGTTTATCTTCGAGCAATGATCGTGGCAATGCCCACCCTACTATTGGAGACATTTTTCCTAAAAAAATCGACCCGCCTCCGGCGGGAATAAGTGTAAAGGGAAAAAGGGGAAAAGTGTAAAGGGTTAAAGAGTCCTCCCGAGCCCCCACACAACCCGAAAACCAACAAGATTGATGACGTCGGAGCGCCTAATGCTGATGAAGCGGACAGCGGAGCGGCAGTAATAAGGATAGCTTGACCCATGAACACCCCCGCACTACAACTATATTACTATTTCCGTAATCCAAGCACTCCCATCAGTGGGCGCACCTTGATAATTATCATGCCAGTCGTCCGCGCACCATTCATAGACATTCTCGTGCATATCATATAAGCCAAAGGCATTGGGGGGAAATTGTCCTACTGGTGTAGTTTCTTTTCTATATAATCCTATTGGTTCATTGGCATAAGTATAATTGCCATCATAATTAGCTAACTCAGAAGTGATAGTCTCCCCAAAGTAAAAGGGAGTAGTTGTGCCAGCACGACAGGCATATTCCCATTCTGCTTCTGAAGGCAGCCTACAATCTCTCCCGATTATTGGTGATAGCTTTTTACAAAACTCCGCACAATCATACCAACTTACCATCTCTACAGGACGATTTTCTCCTTTAAAGTAAGAGGGATTATTCCCCATCACTGCTTGCCATTGAGCTTGGGTTACTTGATATTTCCCCATGAAAAACTCTGGTACTGTTACCCAATGTTGCGGACTTTCAGAGTCACGATGTCCTTTTTCTGTCTCTGGTGAACCCATCAGAAATTTACCCCCCGGAATGTAAACAAAATCCATTGTCACCCCATTGCCTAACTCAGCAGTCAAGTATTGGGCTGATTTGCTTTCTCGGTTGGTTATTTCTCCTCTAGAGTTAACTGTTACTACTTCAAAGCTAAAGGTTTTCCCCACAGTTTGAGCAACAGAAGGACTAGTTTGAATGACTTTTCCTTGTGGTTTTCTTGGGGATGGAGTTGGTGATGGTTGTGTTGGTTTAACTTGTGGTTGAGCAGTCTCATTTAACGATGAGAATATATTTTGCTGTTGTTGAGTATTATCTTCACCTACATTTCCCCATTCTATCCACTTGAGAAAATTGCTTATGGGCTTTCAGGTGTATGTTTTTAAGATTTGGGCGAAGGTGAGACGGGGAAGAGGGGGTAGAGGGGGAAGATGGGGAAGATTTGCCAACGAAAGAATAGGCAAATCAGCTCCCTTGTCCACTTTCCTTCCTTGTCCTCCAAGTCTATTCAACGCCTAATTATAAAAAACATACACTTGTGAGGGAGAGGGATTGGGGTATTTAGGGGGCGGAAACACCGTGAATATCAGTCAACCAGACTTATGTGTACACGGTAGGTGAGGGAGCGGGGGGCGGGGGAGAAATATGACAACCCCTCTCCCTGCTCCGTTCTCCCTGCTCCTCTGCTTTTTTGGGAAAAAAGCAAAAATCCTTATCCGAGCAGTATTGGCTCACTACCAACCATTTCGTACTATTGAAGTATGAATTGCTATATAGTTCTCTTATTTTGGCAGAGAACTATATGACCATCTTAAAATTTTCCTGGCAGCGTGAGCGCAAGCGCTGCGAGCCTTGCAGTTCGCCAACAAGATCAGTTACAGTTCACTTTACAAACCGATAATGTTTTCTAACTTATACTATTTATTGAATTAGAAGGAGATATCGAGAAATAGGATATGTAGTATGGAAATTGAAATAATAGATATTATCAAAAATAACCCCCAACTTCTAGTATTTATCTTGCTTGCTCTTGGGTTTTGGGTAGGCAAATTTAGGCTGGGAGCAATTGTATTGGGAACTCCGGCAGCAATACTTATAGTAGGAACAGTTTTTGGTTACTTTGGCTTTGAGCTACCCCCCTTACTCGGTGCTTTCAGCTTTTTAATCTTCCTGTTTGCGGTAGCCTACGAAGCAGGACCAGGATTTTTTGCAGTGGCACTGCCTCAGTTGGGTAAGTTTATTACCTTAACTTTGGTTGTAGTGGTGATTACATTTGGATTAACTTTAGGTTCTAGTATCGTTTTCGGCTTTAACCTCGGAGTTGGTACTGGTTTATTTACTGGAGCGGGAGCTAATCCACCGGGACTAGGTGCGGCTATAGACATAGTTGAGAGTGACAGAATCCCAATGCCAGAAGGTTTATCAGTCGAAGAGGTAGTTGAGTTAATCAACATCAGTTATGTGATAACTTATCTAACCAGTTATCTCATCAGTATGCAGTTAATACGGCAGTCACCCCGATTGTTTAAATTTGATCTGGCTATGACTGCTAAGCAAGCAGAATCTGCCATGAATCTCTCAGATGATAGCAACGAAGAAGGTTTGTGGACACAAACTTTTCGTGCCTACCGCGTCGAAACTGATGAAGCTGTGGGTAAGTCGGTAGAAGATTTTCAGAAGCAAACTAATTGCAAAATTGATCAGATTAAACGGGGGGAAACCATCATAGATTTTGAGCCAGATACTATTCTAGAAAAAGGTGATCTGATCTCTGTAGGTGGACACCGACTCGCTCAAGCTCCTCTTATTAACATAATCGGTTCAGAAATTATCGATGGCGATTTGTTAGGAGAAGAAGTGCTTACTCGCGATGTAATCGTCACCAACCCCGAGATTTTTGGTAAATCTCTAGGGGAACTTGAACGTTATGGCTACGGCTGTTATCTAGCAAAATATACTCGCTCTGGGATCAGCTTGAAAGTCTATCCTGAGCTAAAACTGATGCAGGGAGATGAGTTGAAAATAACTGGAACTAAGACACACCTCAACCAGATTACCGATCGCCTCGGCTATGCAGAACGAGATATTAATGCTACTGACTTACTTACCTTTTCTCTAGGAGTTGCAGGGGGTTTTATTCTTGGTTTAATCAATATTCAAATTGGTAACATTGGCATTGGTTTAGGAACAGCTAGTGGAGTACTAATAGTGGGTTTAGCTATAGGCTATATGCGTTCTATTAAGCATCGCTTCGGGCAAGTTCCTCCTGCTGCTATCTGGGTTTTTAAGCAGCTAGGGTTGCTAATTTTCTTGGCTGATGTGGGGGTAAAAGGAGGACCAAGTGTAGTAACAGCACTTACTAGTTTCGGTCCACTGTTGATTCTTTTAAGTATAGCGATCGGAACTTTACCCCTAGCAATCGGTTATTTTGTAGGCGATCGCTTTTTGAAAATAAATCGGGCTTTATTAGTTGGGGCTATTGCTGGATGCGGTAGTAATACCCCAGCAATGTTAATGCTGGTAGAAGATGCTCAAAGCTCCATTCCCGCAGTGGGTTACGCTGGAACTTACGCAATTACATATATTGTTAAAGTCATCGCCGCAACCTTAATGGTTTATATCCTCTAAAAAAGATGGCAGAGTCATTTGAATAATACGATGTCGATCTTCTTTGTAACTGATAAGCGTCTGTAGTTGATAGAACTATCAAGTATATTGCAAGATTTTGATAGCAGTTGTGGCGATTCTCGACTAGTGTGGAGGTTAAGAATTTTTTGAACGCAAAAAAATTATCATGACTATTGGACCTGTTCAACTACTTGTATTTGGTTTCGAGGATGCTAACGCTGCTGATGCGATCGTGAAGTCCCTCTATAACCTGAGAAAGGAAAGGATACTCCGTATTGTGGATGTACTGGTGGTGAAGAAAGATGCCCAGGGCATTACAGCTTTACGAGAATACAGCGATCTGTCTGAAAAAGGTGCCCGGAAGATCGGTGCTGTTGTTGGAGGCTTGATCGGTCTTGGGGCTGCCGGTAAACCTGGAGCTGTGGTCGGGGCCGTTGCTGGGGTCCAAGCTGCCAAAGAAAGTCTAGGCGGTCTCTCTGAAGCGCAAGTCCGTGCTGCTCTCGAAGAGTTGCCTAACAACAGCTCTGCGGTGATCGCGCTAATCGAGCACTACTGGTATCTGCAAATGAAGAAAGCAGCGGCAGAAGCGGGAGCCGTGGTGTTCAAGCAGGGGATGGTAACTCCCAAGACCCTCATTGGGCTGGGGATTGACTTGGCTGCAGCAGCAGAGCAGGCCAAGACAGGCGCTCGCTGAGCATCTTGCTAGTGGTCTGTCAATTTTGAAATGAGGGATAGGACAATTCTCCAAAATCCATCCCCCCTGCCCCCCGCAGAAAAAACAGCGAAGCATCCTCTGGCTTCCCCCGAACAAATAAACAGCGAAGCATCCTCTGGTTTCCCCCTTAAGAAGGGGGACGGAAGGGGGATTAAGGAGGACTCACAAGTGTATGTTTTTTATAATTAGGTGTTGAATAGACTTGGAGGACAAGGAAGGAAAGTAGACAAGGGAGTAAAAAGCCTATTCTTTCCTTGAAGAATCTTCCCCATCTACCCCCTCTTCCCCTGACTTTTGACTTTTGATTCTTGCTTAACGGTGGTTATTGTTATAGCGTATTCTTGTCCCTGCCCATAGTAACTTTTCTCTGATAGTTTGGTAAAAAGAATGAGATTCTCGGAGAATAACAAATTGAGCAAAACACTCTGCCATTTTCACTGATACCCATTGCCCCGGCAAAATGGAGGTACCTAAAACTCCATCCGTCCAGAGTTTATTATTTAATTCATAATCACCTAGAGCCCAAACATCGACAATTGAAGCGGGTGGTAAAATCAGAGAACGACTAGAGAGACTCAGAGGGCAAATAGGAGTTACGGCGATCGCCTGTAAGCCAGGATGAATGATCGAGCCATTAGCTGAGGCAGTATAACAAGTTGAACCAGTGGGAGTAGAAACAATCAAACCATCACCGTGATATTGATCTACCACTTTTCCATCTACTTCCATCTCTAACACAGCAGTTGGCATTCGATCCACGCAAGCAGGTTTCACAGACATTTCGTTGAGGCAGTAAAAGCGATCGCTGATTGCTTCTACGCGGTCTCGATCTCTTTCAAATACCTGTGCTTCCAACATCATGCGTCTTTCCAGCGCATAGAGATCGCAGTGCAAACGACTCCAGACTTTTTCCGTGTCTTGAAAAACCTCCAAGGGTTCGGTTAAAAACCCCAAATGACCGCCCACATTTACTGCTAAAATAGGTATACCTTCAGGGGCTAAGTGTCTTGCTGCCGCTAAAACTGTCCCATCTCCACCCAATACTATAGCTAAATCGATTTTAGTATTAGAAGAAGCCAAAAATACAGGATAGGGATTATCTTTAGTGCCACTCGGTCCCAACAATACCTTACATTGACGTGCTTCCAATTCCTGAGCACATCTTTCTGCCCAAGTTTTACTATTCTTATCTCTTGCTTTGTAGGCGATGATTACTTGCGTTAATTCCACTTTTTTAAATCCATGCTTTTTCTTACTTCTATTCTGAACTTTTTACTGATATTCAGCTATTCCTAAATACCTGACGCCTTCAGGGGTGATTTCAAAGCGACAAGGTAGTACTTGCAGTCCCTTACTTACTGCTTCTCTTAATAATTTGCCATAGGTAGGATCGTATTTATCTCCCGGTGAAAAATAAGGACAATCACTACGATTAATAAAATAAAGCATTACTGAATTAGCGTCTGATGCGAGTTCGATTAATTCCCGTAAATGTTTTTGTCCCCTGGTAGTTTCTGTATCAGGAAACAAAGCAATCCGATTTTTGGCTAAAGTGGTGTTTTTTACTTCCAAATAGATAGGGGCTTGAGACTTATTACTCGTTAAAACAAAATCAAGACGACTTTTTTTGTCTTTCCCAATACTTACTTCACTGCGTACTTTGTCATATTTACCAGCTAATTCCGGAATTAATTGTTCTGTTAAAACTAATTTAATAATTCGATTAGGCAAGCCAGTATTTATGCCTACCCAAGTTGGTTCAGTATCATTAACCTCAATCATCTCCCAAGTGTATGCCAACTTGCGTTTAGGGTTATCACTTTTAGAGACTTGCACTCTACTTTCGGGAGTACAAACCCCCAACATTGGACCTGTGTTAGCACAATGAGCAGTAATAACTTCTCCTGATTCTAACTCAATATCTGCCAGAAAACGTTTGTAGCGTCTTTTTAGAATACCAGGTATTAGGGGAGGATATTGATAAATAAAATCGGCTGACATTGCTTAATTAAATATTAGAATAGCGCATTGGCCGAAGCGGAGTTCCGGTCAAGTGAATTCTAACATAATGTCAGCAGAAGTAGGGGCGCTCATGCTGGCCATGCTTTCTCAACTTGGGTCAGAAATAGGTGACTGGTAAGGTATAAATACACCCTTAGAATCTTGCGTAGGGTGCGGCCGGTAATATCATGTCGGGCAAATTAACCACAATATCCGTAGGTTGGGTTTCGTCGCCTCAACCCAACCTACGCGCTGGAGACATTGGGCTTATTTCAAAATTATTTTAACTGGCGAATTGATTAAGTATGTATTTTAAATTATTAAAAAGATTTAAAATATTTATCTATATAGTCAGCTCAGCTTTAGCTGAGGAAAGCTAAAGGATGGGAAATTTATTTCCGGGTTGATTTTTGCAAGAGGTCTATGAAGCAGAACAAACTGAAATAATCTTGGTTAAAGACATTGATTTTCGGACTTCTGCTCAAAGATTTTTGGGAAAATTGACGTTGGATGGTAACTTTGGTCAATTCAGGGAGCTATTGTCATGTTTCTGTTGGAAACGAGACAAGTATTTTACTCTCATGTGACCACAAATACCAGATATGATCTAAATGTCAAGCTCATATTGGGAAAAAACCTCTTCCTCAAAGGATATATACTTGTCCTGAGTGTGGCCAGAGGATATTGTCAAAATTGTCAAAATTGTCAAAATTGTCAAAGTGGAAAAAGTCAAAAGAACCTCCTCAATCAAGCAGCAGTCGTCAGTCATCGGCTGGCGCGAGCGAATTGCTTTGCCAGAACTGGGAATTTCAGAAATCAAAGCAAAAATTGATACTGGAGCACGCTCATCTGCTCTACACGCTTTTGAGCTGGAAATTTTCCCTCGCGATGGAAAACAAATGGTTCGCTTCAAAGTCCATCCTTACCAGCGAGACACGAAGCATACCGTAGTTGCAGAAGCTGAACTTTTAGAACGCAGAACAGTACGCAGTTCTACTGGTCATGCCCAGCTCCGACCTGTAATTCAGACTGTGGTAGAACTAGGGAACAAGCAATGGCCCATTGAACTAACTTTAACTAATCGCGATGCCATGGGCTTCCGAATGCTGCTAGGGCGTCAGGCAGTGCGGCGACACTGGTTAGTAGATCCAGGAAAATCATTTATGCAAAGCCGTCGAAGAAAACACACTCAAAAATAGAAAATTTAAGGAGAAACAAACGATGAAAATTGCCATTTTGTCCCAAGATTCTGCCCTCTATTCTACCAAACGTCTAAAAGAAGCTGGAGAAGCCCGAGGACACCAAGTAAGTGTGATTAGTTATCTCCGCTGCTATATGAATATTACCTCCCGCAAGCCATCGGTAATTTATCAAGGGCAACCTTTAGAGAACTTCGACGCCATTATTCCCCGCATTGGCGCATCGAGGACGTTCTATGGCACGGCGGTAGTGCGGCAGTTTGAGGTTATGGGTGTCTTCAGTGCCAATGAGTCTCAGGCTATTTCCCGCTCTCGGGACAAACTGCGCTGCTTACAGATTCTAGCCCGTGCAGGAGTTGGGCTGCCCGTCACTGGCTTTGCCCACGCCACCCAAGACATTGATGGCTTAATCGAAACTGTTGGCGGTGCACCCTTAGTGATTAAACTACTGGAGGGAACTCAAGGAATTGGCGTAGTGCTAGCTGAAACTCACCAAGCAGCCAAGTCAGTGATTGAAGCTTTCCGGGGATTGGATGCCAATATCCTGGTGCAGGAGTTTATCAAAGAAGCTGGAGGTGCCGATCTTCGC
>JAAUYA010182124.1_pt1 | contig 17494 bp, 12 predicted proteins | sample 7278161 | NCBI WGS metagenome assembly JAAUYA01 (sample SAMN14350120, study PRJNA611818) | marine sediment metagenome | isolation source: surface marine sediment (3m) | place: French Polynesia: Moorea | collected 2018-08
AAGGATTTAGCTGAAGTAACAGGAGTAGTACGCCCCATTGAATTACAAATTGTGGGAGCACAACTACAACGGAAAAATATTCAAACTTTGCCCCAGTATAAAAAGCTTGGTAAACAACCGCAAGAAAGTTTAGTCCAGCAATATTTAGATGAAGTAGTCCAAGATTGTGGGGATGAAGAAAATCAGGAGGTTGCCAAGTTAGTTTTATATTTGTTAACAGATGAAAACAATACTCGTCCTCTAAAAACCAAAGCAGAGTTAGAAAATGAATTAGAGAGTTTAGCAATTAAAAGAAAAGATATAAAGAAAAGTTTAGATTTAGTCTTAGAAATTTTAGTTTTATCAGGGTTAGTCTTTTTAGTACCTGAACAACCTGTCCAACAGTATCAGTTAGTCCATGATTATTTAGTTGATGTAATTCGTAAACAACGAGCCATTACAGCTAAAAACCAAGCAATCCTCGCCCTGAGTGAATCCTCGAAAGATGACTATCTATTACATAAATACTCGCTCAATCCTTTATTAGAAGCTTTAAAAGCAGGGGTAAAACTTCAAGAAGAGAAAGAGGAAATCAAACCAGGACCTCGGATATTAGCTTTAACTATGTTACAGCAAGGGGTCTATGGAGGGAAGATTAAAGAACGTAACCGTTTAGTTGGGCATAAACTTGGGCTCGTGAGTGTAGCCTGGAGTCCTGATGGGGAGACCATCGCTTCTGCCGGTTGGGATAGGAGCATCAAATTATGGAGTAAGGAAGGAAAACTGCTCCACACCCTCTCTGAACATCAAGATGGGGTCATGAGTGTAGCCTGGAGTCCTGATGGGGAGACTCTCGCTTCTGCTAGTAAAGACAGCACCATCAAATTGTGGAGTAAGGAGGGAAAACTGCTCCACACCCTCTCTGGACATCAAGTCCATAACTTCTCTGGACGTCAAGGTGGGGTCTTGAGTGTAGCCTGGAGTGCCGATGGGGAGACTCTCGCTTCTGCTAGTAAAGACAGCACCATCAAATTGTGGAATAAGGAAGGAAAACTGCTCCACACCCTCTCTGAACATCAAGATGGGGTCATGAGTGTAGCCTGGAGTCCTGATGGGGAGACTCTCGCTTCTGCTAGTAAGGACAGCACCATCAAATTGTGGAGTAAGGAGGGAAAATTGCTCCAAACCATTTCTGGACATCAAGATTCGGTTAACAGCGTAGCCTGGAGTCCTGATGGGGAGACTCTCGCTTCTGCCGGTTGGGATAGGAGGATCAAATTGTGGAGTAAGGAGGGAAAACTGCTCCACATCCTCCCTGGACACCAAAGTGGGTTCGAGTTCAATAGCATAGCCTGGAGTGCTGATGGGAAGACCCTTGTTTCTGCCAGTCTTGACAGGACCATCCAATTGTTTAGTAAGGAGGGAATACTGCTCCATGCCATCACTGGCCATCAAAGTGAGGTCAATAGCGTAGCCTGGAGTGCTGATGGGAAGACCCTCGCTTCTGCCAGTCTTGACAGGACTATCAAATTGTGGAGTGAGGAGAGAAAACAGCTCCACACCCTCTCTGGGCATCAAGATTGGGTCAGTAGCGTAGCTTGGAGTGCCGATGGGGAGACCCTCGCTTCTGCCAGTTGGGATAGGAGCATCAAATTGTGGAGTAAGGAGAAAAAACTGCTCCACACCCTCTCTGGACATCAAAGTTCGGTTAGGAGTGTAGCCTGGAGTGCCGATGGGAAGACCCTCGCTTCTGCTAGTACTGACAGGAGCATCAAGTTGTGGAGTAAGAAGGGAAAACTACTCCACAATCTCTCTGGACATCAAGATTCGGTTAGGAGTGTAGCCTGGAGTGTCGATGGGGAGACCCTCGCTTCTGCTAGTGATGACAGGACTATCAAATTGTGGAGTAAAGAGGGAAAACTACTCCAGACAATCTCTGGACATCAAGATTCGGTTAGGAGCGTAGCCTGGAGTGTCGATGGAGAGACCCTCGCTTCTGCTAGTCTTGACAAGACTATCAAATTATGGAGTAAGGAGGGCAAACTTCTCTATACCCTCTCTAGACATCAAGGTCCGGCCTATAGCGTAGCCTGGAGTACCGATGGGGAGACCCTCGCTTCTGCCAGTCTTGACAAGACTATCAAATTATGGAGTAAGGAGGGCAAACTTCTCTATACCCTCTCTAGACATCAAGGTCCAGTCTATAGCGTAGCCTGGAGTGCCGATGGGAAGATCCTCGCTTCTGCCGGTAAGGATAGGACCATCATTTTGTGGAATTTTGATTTAGAGGATTTGCTGGTACAGGGATGTGATTGGGTGAGAGATTATTTGACCTACAGTGCGGAGGTGAGTGAGAGTGACAGGCATTTGTGTGATGGCATTTAGAAGCTGAGGGAATGCAGAGTGCAGAATTCAGAATTCAGAAAGGTTTGATCTATATCTGAGGGCGATCGCCCCCGGTTGTGGTGGATAAGGAGCGATCGCTCTTGGGGGTGATGGGATGAAGGGCGATCGCTAATATCAAATCCGATTGATTGCCCAGTAAAATTATTGCCGCTTGTAGGGGCGCAAGGCCTTGCGCCCCTAAAGTTTCTGTGGTTGTTTAGGCGGATTTGATATAATTCCCAAATTGATTGCCTGTGTTCAAAATGCGATCGCTTTCTAAGATACAAGGGCGATCGCACTTGGGAAAGGTGTTGGGTTTCGCCGATTACAGAGCCTGCTGAGGTGTTCAAGATTGGTCGTGGCTCAACCCAACCTACGGCTAACATTTTTAGTGGGAATTTCTTACCTCACTCGCTAAGATGACAGGTTATCTCAAATCCGGTTGAATAACCATACTTATACGAGCTGGGTTGTTTTCTGTCCATTTGCTGTTGGAGCGCCAACTTTGGTGACTGGCAAAATTGTTCCGTTGCCATTAGAAGGGCTAAAGTGAGTACGTTTCTTTAACGTACCATCTAAATTGAAAACAGGAAACAATTCTATATCAATCCAAGAATGTAGCATTGCTGCCCAGAGGGTAATACCTTCTAAAGCTTTAGCAATCAATTGTCGTCCCCTTGCCGAGTCAGGATTCTCTGGTTGAAGATAATCCATTCCCATAATGCTATGATGTTCATCGGCTTCTACATGAATGTCAAAGTAAACATCCCCTACACCAAGATCATGCATTTTAGGGGCAACGGCTTTAAAAAAATCATTAGAACAACGCTCAATGCCACTATTAATTGTCACAAGCCATTTCGCTCTATCTTGCTCAATAGCAAGCTGATAAGCTAGATTAACACAAGCATTTGTTTCCGGAGTAACAATAACCTCTTGAATCTCTTGCCGATTGTTCAAGATGTGGTTACTGAGCATCCAACGCATTAGTAGTTCATAATGATCAGCTTCTCCAAAAGCATGTTTAGCGTAAAATGGCATCATATGATTTTCTGACAGAGGAGTATGACCTAACATTAGTCCCATGACTTTGGCGAAGGTAGCAGAGTGATAGAATAGTTGCACGGCAGCTGGCTTAAACTCTTGCGGAGACTTGAGTTGTTCTATCCATTGAAAAAAAGGCATTTGCTTGACTATTTCACTAGCTCGAAAAATCGGTTCAGTAATCCATTTATGCTTGTAACGGATTCTTTCAAGTTCAGCTGGATTGACAGTTTCATAAACCGTTTGGGATGCGTAGGCTAAGTTTGACATAATTATCTCCTTAGAAATATAGGAAGATTTCTCTTCATAAAAATTGAAGACTCTTTATATCTAAAAATATTACATCTAGAAACAGAGATTATCCTCCATAAATATATGTAAATTTCAAGTAAATTAATCAATAATTCCTCGTTAAAATCATGATTAATACTTAAATAAAAATTGTTAAGTATATTTCTCCTTCTCTTGGGTTCGGGTCAATAATGCTTAGTTAAGAGTTGATGTTGTATTATTAAAGCTAACTGTAGACCAAGATTAATTCTGTGAAAAAAGTTAAGTATTTTATTGTATTATCAAAGTCTTATTAAAGAAAAAAAAGAGAAATTAGGCAGCTCTCTTCTGTAATGACAGAGTTTTTGGCTTTTTTTAGTACGGTTGTTCAACCAGATTTGAGATCAGGACTTCAACTCTGCCTCGCGCCCTTGGGCATAAAATTCACTGACTTTTCAAATCACCTCTCAACTTGGGTAAATTTTCAGGTATATTATACCTATGGAAATGCCTCGCCTCCATCCAGATACTATTGCTGAAGTTAAAGACAGAGTCGACCTTGTTGATGTCATCTCTGACTCTGTTGTTTTGCGTAAACGAGGTAAAGACTTTGTCGGTTTATGTCCATTTCACGCAGAAAAAACCCCTAGTTTCACTGTTAGCCCTAGTAAACAACTCTACTACTGTTTTGGTTGTGGTGCTGGTGGTGGCGCAATTAAATTTTTGATGGAAATAGGCAAACAATCTTTTAGTGATGTCGTTCTCACTCTCGCTCAACGTTACCAAATCCCGATTAAAACCCTAGCTCCAGAACAACGTCAAGAAATTCAACGGCAAATTTCTACCAGAGAACAGCTCTATCAAATTTTAGCTTTGAGTACTAGTTTCTATCAACATACTCTCTACCAAAAAGAAGGAAAGTTAGCCTTAGATTATCTTAAATTAGAACGTAAATTGAGAGCCGAAATTATTACTCAATTTCAGTTAGGATACTCTCCGGCAGGTTGGGAAACTCTCTTTCATTATCTAGTAGAAGTGAAGCATTATCCCGTCGCTTTGGTTGAACAAGCAGGGTTAATCAAAAAACGCAAAAAAGGGGATGGTTTTATCGATCAATTTCGCGATCGCCTGATGATTCCCATTCACGATCCCCAAGGAAGAGTTATCGCTTACGGTAGCAGAAGTTTAACTGGAGAGGAACCTAAATATCTCAATTCCCCTGAGACGATTTTGTTTAATAAAAGTAAGACTTTGTATGCTTTAGATAAAGCCAAAAATAGTATAATCAAACAAGATCAGGTCATCGTGGTAGAGGGATATTTTGATGCGATCGCTCTCCACTCCACTGGAATTACTAATGTGGTTGCTTCCTTAGGCACTGCTTTTAGCCAAGCGCACCTCAAACAATTATTACGCTATACCGAATCAAAACAAATTATTTTCAATTTTGATGCGGATAAAGCAGGATTAAAAGCCACAGAAAGAGCAATTACTGAGATAGAATCTTTAGTATATTCAGGACAAGTACAGTTAAAAATTTTAAATCTTGCTCAAGGAAAAGATGCAGATGATTTTATCAAATCTAGTGCTGATGCTGTCAATAAATATCAGGAACTAGTTGATAATTCACCTTTGTGGTTAGATTGGCAAATTGAGCAAATTTTAGCTGCTAAGGATCTCAAACAAGCTAATCAATTTCAGGAAGTAGTGCAAAGTATTATTAAATTATTAAGTAAAATTGATAATTTGTCCACTAGAAATTATTATATTTCTTATTGTGCCGAGTTATTAAGTAAAGGTAAAAGTGAATATTTTACTATTAATCCAGAAGATTTTCAGCAGATACAGAAAAGTCTGCAAGTAGCAATCAAGAAAAATCCTATCTTAAAACATAAACGTAACACTCATCAAACTGTAGAACAAAAAATATCACTTTCTCCAGAAAGTAGACTGTTAGAAGAAGCAGAATTTGTTTTATTATTAATTTACTTACATTGTCCAGAATATCGAGCAGAAATCATTACTCAACTAGAAGAGAAAGACTTGTTATTTAGCTTGTCTCATCATCGCTTTATCTGGCAACAAATTACAGATATAAGTGAAATTTTACCATCACCAACAGATAACAATCCTAATCCTTTACTTGCTACTCTCCAAGAAGTTACTATTAATTATTCCCAAGTAATGAAACAAGTATCAAATTTATTTAATCCTGATGACAACCAAAAGGAAAATCTGGTGCAACCACAAGATATGATTGTGAGAGCGATCGCTACATTAGAATGGGTAAAATTCAAAAAATATTATCAATATTGTACACAACAGTGGCGAAAATTTAATCCCACCAATGAACCCCAAAAAATGGCTTATTATTATCAAGAATCACAAAACACCAAATATATCTTAAATCAATTAAAAGCCATGAGACTCTGAAAAATACCAATATCTTGATTGGATTTAGAGTATGTACTAATTTTAAATTAATTTTGCCCAGCTACTTATGGCAATATCAATCAGTGTAATCACCCAAGCTCTTAACTAAAAAATTAAATAAAAGTTAAGTATTTGTCCTCTTTGTGGGTATTATGTATCAAGGTTATTCTGAAAAATAGAGACATTAGAACTCAATAATAGCAATGACTATGCAACAAGGTATTCTTCAGGAAGATATCACAAAAGCGAAACCTATATCTACTCTTGAGAAGGTTGCTCTTTCTCAAGTTAATGGTTTGATAAAATTTGATTACAACTCAGTATCTTATTTTTTTTTCTGTCAAAGAGGAAAACTTATCTACGCTACTTCTTCCGTTGCACCTTTTGAGCGAGTAGACAGGCACTTAAAACGCTTAAGCCACAAGATTCCAGAATTAAATCAAAATGTTCGCGCTCAAGCTAATCAGAAGTTTGAAGAAATTAAGAATGATTCTCCTGATGATTCTCCTGAGTCACTTTCTGAATATTTAACAATTAGCTGGCTAGTTGAAAAAGGTTATATTAATAGTCAACAGACTACTATTTTAATTAAAAATATAGTTCAGGAAGTTATTGAATCATATCTTTTAATTCCACCATCAACCCCTTATGAAGTTGAAAATCATAATCAAAATATAGTTCCTTTTAACAGATTTCATCTGCCAAGTTTTATCGAAGAATGTAATCAAAAACTCCAAGAATGGAAAAAGTTTTCTTCTCATATTAAATCACCTTATTTTCGACCCTATTTTTTAAATACAAAATCTACAAATAAAGGAATATCAGTACAGCAGCAAGAAAAATTAAGTAAAATTTTAAGAGGATTTAACTTTTTACAACTTGCAGCCATTTTAAACCAAGATGAATTAACAATTGCTCAAAAATTTTATCCTTTGATTGTTAATAAATTTATCGTTTTAAGAAATCCTCAAGTCCCCTTCGATCGACTCCCTAACTTTGATACTTCATCTGTTAAAGTCGTTCCTGGTGTTAGTCAAGATGCAACTCCTCTAAAAGAAAAAGATATTGCTCGAGATGTCAATTTATCTGATGTATCTGATGCTCATTCACCTCAAAAAAACTACACTATTGTTTGTGTTGATGACAGTCCGATAATGCTCAAGTCAATTACTGAGTTTCTGGATAATGATAATTTATCTGTAGTGGCCGAAAAAAACTCAGCTAAAGCATTAGTGACCATGGCAAAAGTTAAACCAGATTTGGTCTTAATGGATATTGGCATGCCTAATATTGATGGATATCAGCTGTGTTCCCTGATAAGAAAACATCCTTCTCTCAAAGATATTCCTGTTATTATGGTAACAGGAAATAAAGGAATTATTAATCGAGCAAAAGCAAAATTGTGCGGAGCAACAGACTACATGACTAAGCCATTTACTCAAGGAGATTTATTGACTATTGTTTTTAGATATCTCACTTAGTTTAGAGAATAAATTTTATTCTCTCTATCTGCTTACCCTAATTTATTCAAGGAGAAATTCTCATCATGGTTACCATCCTAGTTGTTGACGATATAGCATCGCAAATGGAATTAGTTACTGCATATTTACAAGAAGGAGGCTACAAAACTATCCAAGCTAATAATGGGAAAGAAGCTCTGCGAAAAATCCTCGCTGACAAACCAGATCTCGTGATTACTGATTTAGTGATGCCAGAAATGAGTGGCTTAGAATTATGTCGCAGTATCAAAAAGAATCCCAACACGCAAACATTACCTGTAATCGCCTGTACCTCAAAAAATCAAGAATTAGACCGCATGTGGGGAATGAAACAGGGAATTGATGTTTATGTTACTAAACCGTTTACCCAAGATGAAATTCTCCATGCGGTTAAGTCAGTTGTTAAATAGGTTAACTCGGCAAACATGAAGTCATTAACTACCCAACCCTTTACAAAACCACCAGAGGAATTAGGAAAACCCTATCTCAAGTTGCAACTAGATAATCAAACCCAAATTGCCCTGGCAATGGCTTACACTCAAGAGGTTTTAACGATTCCTCGGGAGCGCGTTACCCCCATTCCCAATATGCCGTCTTCTGTTATTGGACTTCTCAATCAGCGCAGTCGTATCTTTTGGCTAATTGATGTTTCTAAAATGTGGGGTTGGGAATCATCTCTAGGAGAAAGACAACAATACAACGTTGCTATTATCCGGTTCAAAAATGTAGCTCTGGGCTTAGTTATAGAAGAAATCAAAGGGGTGATTCGTCTTCCTCAAGAGGAGATTCAATCTCCTGCAGGCACCATTTCCTCTGAGTTAATCCCTTATCTCCAAGGATGTGTCTTACAACCGGAGGGGATGCTATTAATTATCGATCCCAATGCCATCATTAACTCACCTGTTTAAGTAGAAAGTTACTAATATTTTGAAGAGGTTTATCGCATGTTAACTAGTGAAACTAAATCCGCCAGCAATAATAATTCGTACTCTCCAATGCCCTCTGTAGAGAAAACCTATACCGGTGAAACAAATACATCTAGTTTTGGGCAGAGACTTCAGCAACTTAATCCTTTACATAAAAACAAAAGAATTAGAACTCAACTGTTGAGCACCATTCTCCCAACAGTTTTAGTACCCCTGGCGATCGCCAGTACCATTAGTTATGGTATTGTTCAGAAAAATGCGGGAGAGAGAATTCAAGGGCAAATGAGCGATAAAACCCTGCTCAGTAGTGAAATTGCCAGTAATTTGCTCGTCGAAGCCCTACAAATTTCCGCCATTACCGCTGATAATCCTTTAGTAGTTAATTCTGTCCGTAGTGCCTCCCAACGAGTAGCAACTGAAAAACTGAATCAACTATCCATTGAGCAGGCAGAAAAAAAATTCGCCCAGACAAAACTTCTCCAACCCAATCAAACTCTGAACAACTATCTCCGTGATATTAATAAAAATACCGGTATTGCTGAGATTTTCTTCACGGAAAAACACGGTTACAATGTCGCCTACAGTAATCCTACCTCAGATTTTGTTCAAAGTGATGAACAGTGGTGGAAAGAAGGAAAAACCCAAGGACAGTGGTTATCTTCTCCTGAATTTGATGAATCTGCTCAAGTCTATAGTATCGATATAGCTCAAGCAATTAAAGATCCTCAAACAGGAGAATTTCTCGGTGTCATGAAAGCTGTCATTCCCTCCTCTCACTTTGCTCCTCTGGCTACTTATTTGGAAAATACTGGCTTGAGCGGTTCTCAAAAAATTCAATTGTTGGATACCCCCACCAGTAAAGTGATTGAAACCATTACACCTGAAGGTTCTGCTGATATTGAACAAGTGATTGGTGGCGAACCGATTAAGGAAATGGCCCTCGCTTTAGCCAAAATCAAACAACAAGGCGATCCTCAACAAACAACCTTGCCAGTAAAACAAAAGCATAATCTCGAAGCTTTTCAGGTATCTTCCAGAGGCGGAAAAACTGGCCGTTCGGTGTTAACTAGTTCTTTTCGTTATCAAGATCGAGAATATTATTTGGCAACTGTTCCCGGTACAGAGTGGGTAACAGTTGCCTCCATTGATGCTGCAGAAGTTCAAAGGGCAGGAAGTAACCTAATTGTCACTTTTGCTAGTATTGCCCTCATTTTGGGTGCAGTTGCTACAGCGATTATTTTATACTTATCCAATCAATTATCAAAACCCGTAATTAACCTGAGTAATACGGCTGAAGAAGTAACAGCAGGGAATCTAGATGCCTTGGCTCAACCCGAAGGTAGTTTAGAAACCCAAACTTTGGCCAACAACTTCAATGATTTGGTTGCTCAAGTGAAACATCTACTTCAAGAACATGCCGAATCTTTTGAACAAATTCAAATTTCTAAACAAGAAGCTGAACAGCTTGCCGAAGAACAACGACAACAGAATGAAGCTATTCAAAAAGAACTCTTCCAACTCCTGAGCGATGTTGAAGGTGCTGCTAGTGGTGATTTAACAGTCCGCGCCCAAATTAGTGATGGCAGTATTGGGATTGTGGCTGACTTCTTCAACTCCATTGTGGAAAGTTTAAGGGATATTGTTACTCAGGTAAAACAAACCACTGCCCAAGTAAATGACTCCCTCGGTAAGGATGAAACAGCCATGGGAGAGTTGGCATCGGAAGCGAGTCAACAATCCCAAGAGATTCAGCGTATGCTTGATTCTATCGACTCCATGGCCCAATCTATCGAAGAAGTAGCTCAAAATACTCAATCTGTGGCTCAAGTTGCCCAAAAAGCTTCTAGTACAGCCGAAACTGGAGAGGTAGCTATGGATGAAACTGTGCAAAGTATCGTCGAATTGAGGGAAACTGTGGGAGAAACTGCCAAGAAAGTAAAACGTTTGGGTGAATCCTCACAACAAATTTCTAAAGTAATTTCCTTAATTAATCAAATTGCTTTACAAACCAACCTCCTGGCTATTAATGCTAGTATTGAGGCTGCTCGTGCTGGTGAAGAAGGAAGGGGCTTCGCGGTAGTTGCGGAAGAAGTTGGACAACTAGCAGCTCAGTCGGCAGAAGCGACTAAAGAAATCGAACACATCGTCGAAAATATTCAACTAGAAACCTCAGATGTAGTTGAAGCGATGGAGAAAGGAACAGCCCAGGTGGTACAGGGAACCCGTCTAGTCAGCCAAGCTAAGCAAAGTTTTGGTGACATCGTTAAAGTTTCTCGGGAAATTGATGAGTTACTGCAATCAATTTCTGGAGCAACCATCTCACAAACTAAAAATTCGGAAATGGTTACTAGTTTGATGAAGAATATTGCTAAAGTGTCTGAACAAACCTCGGACTCTTCCCGTAATATTTCTGGTTCTTTACAAGAAACGGTAGAAATTGCGCAGCAATTACAAGCTTCCGTAGAAACCTTCAAAGTTGGCGATTAAACACCTGGGGAATTCAGAATGCAGAATTCAGAATTCAGAAATTCTTGATTCTATTACATGAGTGTGCTCTGCCCCCTGCCCCTGCTCTTTTCCAAAACCCTCGCACAAGGTCTTAAAATTAAAGCAAAATGAATAGCAATCAAAAACAAGAAATTCAAGCTCAGTTTTTAGAAGAAGCACATGAATATTTGAATAGCATCGAATCGGGATTGCTGGGTATTGCTACCTCTGGTGTCAATCATGAAACTGTCGATAGTATTTTGAGGGCGGCTCATTCCATTAAAGGAGGGGCAGCGATGATGGGATTTCAACTTCTCAGCGATTTAGCCCATCGTTTAGAAGATTTCTTCAAAATTATCAAAACTGGTCGAGTTTCCCTGGATCAGGTATTAGAACGCCTGTTTTTAGCCAGTGTGGATTGCTTGCGCCACGTAGTTAGGGGTTATAGTCAGGGAGCGCCCATTGATTCTAATGGGTTAGACCAAAAATTTCAGCCTATTTTTGAAAGCCTTCAGGAACTTATCGGCGAGCTTCGCCCTGAGGATGAAGAAATGCTCTTAGCTATTAATAATCAAACAAATGAACAAGATATGAGTGTTTTTTTGTTTGAAAGCGAGGTGGAAGATTGTTTAACCAAATTAGAGGAAATAGCAGAGAATGGTGATGTTGCCACTTTAAAAGAAGAATTAGAGCAGGTAACTCAGGACTTGGGTGGTTTGGGGGAAATGTTGGAATTGTCTGCTTTCAGTCAATTGTGCCAGTCTATTGAGCAGCATCTCCAGGACAATCCAGAGCAGGTACAACTGATCGCTCAATCTGCAATCCAACAATTAAGGCGATCGCAAGCTTTGATTTTGACGCAGCAAAAAGATTTACTGCCCCATGAACTCGAACTGGATACTGCACCATCACCAGCAATGGCTCTCGGCGAGCTTCCCGATTCATCTTCTCTAGAGGCGATCGATGATTTCTTACCAGAAGATGTTCTTGATGTATTCTCCTCTTTGGATATTCCAATTGATTCAGAGCCTTTTGAACCAGAAACTCCCCAGGAAATTCCAGTTGATTCAGAGCCTGCTGTGCAGAAAACTTTCCCGGAAATACCTGTAACTGAATTGATAGAACAAACTCAAGAAGAACCTTCCTCAGAATCACCAGAAAATACGATTAGGGTTTCTGTCGCTCAGCTCGAAGATTTAGGAGACTTGTTCGGAGAATTAACCATTGAGCGCAATGGACTAAACTTAGAACTCCAGAGCCTTCGGCATCTGTTCAACTACCTCCGCCAAAAAATACGTAATTTGGAAAAAGTTAACCTCCAACTTCGTACTCTTTACGACCAAAATACTTTTCCGTCCTTTCAGTCTCCAGATTTAGTAAACTCAACCAATTCTATGCTTTCGGCTTCTCCATCCTTCGATTTGCTAGAAATGGATCGCTACAGTAATTTACACCTCGTTTCTGGGGAGATGATGGAAAACATCGTCCAAATTCAAGAGCTCACCAACGATCTCGAAATTCATCTAGCGGAAACCGAAAAAATTAATCGAGAGCTAACTCGTACCAGCAAATTAATGCAAACCAACCTCACCCAAGTCAGAATGCGCCCTATTTCTGATTTGCTCAGGCGTTTTCCCAGAGCTTTAAGAGATATGGAGCTCCAATATGGTAAACAAGTTGAATTAAAAATCAAAGGCGGTTCAACTCTACTAGAAAAGGGCGTGTTGGAGACTCTCAACGATCCCTTATTACATCTAATGAGGAATGCCTTCGATCATGGCATTGAGACTCCAGAAATTCGCCGAAAACTCGGTAAACCCGAAACCGGAACCATTGAAATTAGTGCGGCTTATCGGGGTAATCAAACTTTTATTACTATACGTGATGATGGCAAAGGTATCGATTTAGAGAAACTTCGTGGCAAAGCCAAACAAATGGGATTAGATGAAGAAGATTTATCTCAAGTCAGTGAAAAAGAACTTTTAGATTTAATTTTTGAACCTGGTTTTAGTACCGCTGAACAAGTCACTGACTTATCAGGGCGAGGAGTAGGCATGGATGTGGTGCGCAGAAATATTGAGCAAATCAGGGGCGAGATTTTTGTCGAGACTAAACACGGTATGGGTACAACCTTTACTTTAAGTGTTCCCTTTACCCTCTCAGTAGTGAGGGTTTTATTGGTAGAAAGTGAAAAAATGTTATTGGCATTCCCCAGTAATGCAGTTGAAGAGGTTTGCTTGCTCGATCCAGAAATAATTGTCCAAAGCGCCGGTCAAGAATTTTTAAAATGGGAAGATTCTATGGTACGTCTAGTGCGCTTAGGGCAATGGTTAAACTTTGCCCATTCTGCTCCTACTTTAGAAACAGAAGCTATTCCCGTTATTACTCAACCAACTCTATTAATGATAGAACGAGAAAATCATGTAGTTGGTCTTCAGGTAGATCGTTATTGGGGAGAGCAAGAAGTAACCATCCGACAAGTGGAAGGGAATTTAAAGTTGCCCCCTGGATTTACAGGTTGTACGATTTTAGGAGATGGTCGAGTAGTTCCTCTGATTGACTCTTTAGAATTATTAAACTGGATCGATGGAGGAAGTTCACAGCATGTTTCTTCATCCCAGCTGAGTGAAAGTTTAATTTCCTCTGTTGCTCAAGAGCCTGAGGTTAGTTCTTCTACTAAACAGAGGATTATGGTGGTGGATGATTCTATTAATGTCCGTCGTTTTTTAGCTTTAACTTTGACAAAAGCAAATTATCAGGTTGAACAGGCTAAAGATGGACAAGATGCCTTAGAAAAACTACAAGAAGGTCTTCCCATTGAAGTTATTATTTGTGATATTGAAATGCCCCGTTTAGATGGATATGGCTTTTTAGCTCATGTTAAATCTGACCCTGATTTTAAACATATTCCTGTGATGATGTTGACTTCTCGTAGTGGAGAAAAACATCGGAAAATGGCCATGAATTTAGGAGCGACAGCTTACTTTTCTAAACCTTTTCAAGAGAAAGAATTACTCAATACTATTCAAGAGTTGGTCAAAAAATCTGAGTTAATCTATCAGTAAAGTAAATCTAAAATCTAAAATCTAAAATCCCATGACTTTAATATCTTCCTTTCGCTCTCGTAGGTTAACAAAATCTAAACCAAAATCTACTCAGAAATTAATTGCGTTTCGTCTCCGTCAAGAGTGGTTTGCATTGCCAATTCAAGCATTAGTTAAAGTAATTATTCTAGATAAAATTTATGGCGATCCTCAGCAAACAGGGCTAAGTTTAACAACCTATCAAAATCAAGAAATATTAGTTATCGATGTGGGATATCATATTTTTTCTGAGCCCCAGCAACAAGAAGTTATTCAATTAAATGAAACAAGCGAACCTCAATATCTGGCGATCGTGCAGAATTCTCAACAAGAAATTGTTGGTTTACCAATAGATTCTCCTCCGGTTATTCATCAGGTTTCTGAATCTGACTTTAAGCCCCTACCAGAATCATATCTAGCATTAGGAAAAATTAAAGCTATTAGTTCAAAAATGGTTGAGATTAAAAACAAGCCCTCTCTATTTTTGCTCGATCCTGAGAAGCTCCTACAGAATTGGCTTAATTCTTGAAGAAGGGGGTTAAGTGCCTATATTCTTAATTCAGCACGATCGCCGATTTTCATGGCATTAATTACCTAGAGTTTCAGAGAGCCATTTCTGGGAAAATTTCAATTTTCCCTATTGAAAGTAGGAGAATCAACAGTGCATTGAAGGCAAAGGTTTTGGAAGCAACAAATATTATTACAGAATTTGCCAAAAAAACTGCTACAAATGACGATCGCACTAACCCACATTCCCCATACTATGTTCATTTAACCGGATTTGATATGATTAGCTCTTTCTGGGGCAATTTCTCCTTCAGTAATTCGTATTCGGATTGAAAGATTGAAAGCAGTGGCTATAACTAATTTACTATGGTCCATTTTGCCTAAATGTGAGGAAGATTTAGCAAAAGGCGCAGTGCTAACAGTTGAACTGCATCGGATTCGTTTGCGTCTTCTTCCTCTATTATAAAGAATAGTTAAAGTTTAATAATTAAGAATTATTATTTAATAGTTGAATTTAAAAAAAAGAAAATTAATCATGTAATTATTTGTAAGTATTAATATGGATTTTATCGAGAATTATTTATGAATTTACTTTAACATTACATATATTTATGGCTAAAAACTAGCTTAATCAAAAGAATCTGCTGTCAGTCTTTAATTTAAATGGTACGTAAAAAAACGTAATCATTGTAGGAATTCTAGATAAAATCTCGCTCTTTATTTTCAGAGATGTTATTTATTTAGGGATTTCAGGGGATTATATAAATATAAGTTTTTAGATTCTATAATTTCGATTAATTATGTTTACTTTAAAGTACAAAAAGAAGAAATATCAAGGCAGAAATAGGCAACGGTATTTAAAGTGGTATAGCAAGTGGCTGTCTCCTAGTTGGCAAGCTTGTATTCCCCTATCTATTATCATCCTCTTGGTCTGGAATTACGCAGCAGTAGCCCAGAATCCTTTATCGGAAGATATGGCAGTTGAACTGAAGGTAGGGCTAGATACCTTGTGGGTGATAATTGCCTTTGTTCTGGTGATTTTCATGAATGCAGGCTTTGCCATGTTAGAAACGGGTCTTTGCCGCCGGAAGAATGCTGTCAATATCTTGTCTAAGAACTTAATTGTGTTTGCCATTTCTACAGTTGCTTTCTGGGCCATTGGCTTTGCTCTAATGTTTGGTGATGGAAATTCTTTCTTCGGTACCAATGGTTTTTTCCTCAGTGGACTAGACAATAGCCCAGCAACGGGAGATGCTTATGAGGGTGTATACAGTTCTCTAAATTGGACAGGTATACCTCTAGCTGCCAAATTCTTATTCCAGGTTGCTTTTGCTGGAACTGCGGCAACCATTGTTTCTGGTGCTGTGGCGGAACGGATTAAATTCATTGACTTTTTGTTCTTCAGCTTCCTGCTAGTAGGTATCTCCTACTCGATCGTCGGACACTGGGTCTGGGGTAACGGTTGGCTTACAGATTTAGGCTTCAGAGACTTTGCTGGTTCAACTGTGGTTCACTCAGTTGGTGGCTGGTCTGCCCTAGTGGGTGCTGCTATCCTTGGACCACGCCTTGAGAGATATAAAGCAAACCATCAAGCTGTTGCTCTGCCTGGTCATAATATGAGTCTTGCCACCCTGGGTTGCTTAATTCTCTGGGTCGGCTGGTTTGGTTTCAACCCTGGTTCAACTATGGCCGTTTCTCCAAGCATTGCTCATATTGCTCTGACCACAAACTTAGCTGCCGCAGTAGGAGGAATCACAGCTACCTTTTGCTCATGGTTTCTCTTTAGTAAGCCAGACCTCTCCATGACTATCAACGGTATCTTGGCTGGTCTAGTTGCAATTACGGCTTCTTGTGCTTTTGTGGGCTATTCTTCCGCTGTTCTTATTGGTGGCATTGCTGGTGTGCTGGTTGTTTTCTCGATCTTGTTTTTTGAAAAAATCAAGATTGACGATCCAGTAGGTGCAATCTCAGTCCACCTGATCAACGGTATTTGGGGAACCCTAGCAGTTGGTCTCTTTGCTAATCCTGAAATTTATGGTACTTCACTAGGTAGTCCTCCTTTAGCTGGATTATTTATCAGTGGTGATTTTACCCAGATTGGTAGTCAAATAATAGGGATTGCTTTCGTCGGGGGTACAATAGTTCTGTTCAGTACTATATTCTGGTTCATACTCAAGGTAATCTTCGGTCTGCGTGTCTCTCCTGAAGAAGAGCTTGAAGGTTTAGACTTAGGCGAACATAGTATGGAAGCCTACCCTGGGTTTGCTGAGGATAGTACAGAACTGATTTAAGCTACTATAAACTTTTTACCAATAATTGCCGTAATATTACGGAGAACAACCAATCTTACTCAAAGGAGTTTATCATGAATACTCGAGCAAAAGTTTTAGCCATACTACTAATGCGCTTCAAGATTCGTCCAGCAGAAGCTATTAGTATGGTGGAAACTTGGCTAAAACAAAATCCACAAGAGAGTTGGGAAAGTCTAAGAGATTTACTACTACAAAAACAAGTTACTCTATCTGATAAAAAACTTATTAATATTAATCAATCGATGACCTCAAATAGTGGTCATTCAGCTACTAAGAATGGAGATGTAGAAGTAGAAGTAGTCCTTAAACAAGAGCAAACTTTAAAGTCTGATAATCGAACCAAGGCGAGGCGACGATATAGAGGAATAGATTATTCGTGACATCTACACACGCTGGCTTTCGCTACAGCGTGGTCTTCAAGGTTGCCCTATCATTTCATTGACGCTTTAGAATTATTAGACACGACTTGGAAGGTTAGGCGATCGCTGCCACGAAAAATCAGGTGTTTGAGTCTATTTCGCTACCTGGGCAGCGATCGCCGAAAGCCAGATATAGTAGGTTGTTCATAA
>JAAUYA010103796.1_pt1 | contig 17419 bp, 14 predicted proteins | sample 7278161 | NCBI WGS metagenome assembly JAAUYA01 (sample SAMN14350120, study PRJNA611818) | marine sediment metagenome | isolation source: surface marine sediment (3m) | place: French Polynesia: Moorea | collected 2018-08
AGATGTACTCAACAGAGCCAACATCGGGATTGAAGTAATGCACGAGCGCAATGCTCACAACTTCCCCTTAGATTTAGCTTCTGCTGAGCCTGTAAGTGCTCCTGCAATTAACGGCTAAGTAAAAAAACTAAATAATACCAAAACGCTCTCCTAAATCTAGGGGGGCGTTTTGGTATTCGCGAACAAAAGCTGAATTGAGTATTTTTACCTCTCTTTATTTCAAAAATAAGTGGCTCGGTTTTTATACTTCTGTTGTGCTACATTTTGACGTGCGGAAGATGGGTTTAGATTTTAGCTCTAACTCAGTCAGCGGTGTCTCGCCCATACTTTTGAAAAACTAGTTCAGAGTATCGCCGCGACACCTTAATCATTAATTTAGAATTTAGGCGTCCAATCTGAATCAGAGCATCCTTGATTGTGCTTACATCAGTTGTGTCATCAGCGTTAAGCAAGACTTTTTTATACTTCCACTGTTCTGATATGTTTTTTGCAAGCTCTTCCTTATCACGTTCTAAATCAAATGAGTCTAGAATCCTGTCTCCATTTTTCTTTCTTTCTAGCTTATCTACACCACGAATCTCTGCCTCTTTTTCAATGTTGTTATATGATTCTTTTATTCTTTGGATGCCTTTTTCCAGTATTCCCTCTCGCTGCCAACGATCCAATTGATTTAGGTAATTGTCACACACTTCCCATTGAAGTCGAGCACCAAGAGTCAAAGCCTTCAGCAACGTTGAAAACTGTACGTTGGGTGCATTAATTATTCCTCGCTCACTAACTAGCTCAACCAAAAGAACTTCAAATCGATATGAGCCATCATTATACTCTATGAGTTTGTTCAAAAGAGGCATAAAAATCTGCCCATTTGTTGCTCTAAACGTTGACTTTACTTGCTGTATAATCCTTCCTTCTCGTGCTCTATGCATGGCTGTTGCCAGTTCTTTTATCCAATTTTTGCTTTCATTTTCGGGCAAAGACTTGACAATATCTTCCCAATGCCATTCTCCTTCCAGTAATTCAAAAATCCTAAGTGTGTCACTGTTAGCTTCTACACGTAAGTTTGCTGGGATATTATCCGGATTGATATCTTGATCTGGTGATACAATCAGGTTGATACTCTTTGGAATAAGACTACGCTCATATATTTGCTCAATTATCTCTTCCTTACTAAATAACTCCAAAATGTCTTGGGCTTTTGCAAGTAACTCATCTTCCTGGGCTGCCAGGAAAGCATTAAGTGGTTTATTGTCTTCTGTAAATTCAGTGTTACCATAGAACTGTTTCAAAAAATCTTTGATTTGATCAATGTCATTCGCGAAAATCTTCCTAAAAGAAGTTGTTGCCTTTTTCAAAGGTGATGGCAGATTTAAGCATTTGTTGTGCAAAAGCCCAATGGAAACCCGATCCTCATTATTTACTCTCCATCTTACTGCCGTCGCCGCCCAAATAAACCAATACCAATCTTCTTTGTCTACTTTACTACATGGTATCCAGAGAAGAAAAAGATCAGTCTCGTCAATCTTTGCCTTCAGATCTGCCTCCCAGCCACCTGGTTCAGGGTTCGGCTCTAACAATTCAAACTCTAATTTTTCAGCAGCAGGAGCCTGAAGTATTATACTAAGTCTCTCTGCGGTCCCTTTATCACCTACTTTGTGAGCAAGGAGAACTTTTGTCTTTTTGTATATCTGGGGATTTTTACTCTCTACTGAAACTTTGTTCGACATATCTTCCTCCTGAGAAAGTTGAGGTTGAGCGGAGTATTTCTCTAATTCTTCCGCCAATTCCTTATAATTTCCTCCTAAACCCTTCAATACTTTCAGAGATATTTGAGCATAGGCTTTTTCAACTGTTATTTCTTCTCCATCTTCTGATAGCGATTTTAACAGCCCAAGGCACTCTCGCAAAGACTTCCCTAACGTTAACTCCCTTTCAATATAATCTGATATTGTCTCAAAAATAATAACAGAATCACTAAAAGGAGCATCATCTAATAAAATCTCCCTGATGTCTTTGTCTTCTTTGTCGTCTTTGTCCATTACGTCAAATAAAACCCCATCAGGATTAATATCTGTGGTAATTTCTGTTAAGGGTTTCAGTAATCCGCCGAAAAATACCTCTGCTACATGAACAGGTTGAGATTGAGGTAACAAAGTTTTTTGAATTAAGCGAACCACAGGTAAAGTTATCACCGGTGCAGCCATCAATAAACCTGCTAATTTTCTTCCCACAGGAGAAGAGATCTTGCGAAAACGTTCTACTCGTTGTTCTGCACTTAATTTACTTACTCGACTTTGAGGTAACTGTGGTGGTGGTCTAAAATTTGATTGTGTAGGTAGGACAAACCCCGCCATTACCCTGTCATATTTACCGATAATGAAATCACTCCAAAGACTTGTAATCTCTGGATTTAAAGTTAAAACTGGGATTTTTGTCCCTCGCTCTAAATCAATATCTTTCCAAAGCAGGAGTTCGTGGATGCGTAAATTTCGATTAGCAGCCCCTGGAATTAAGTTAACCAATTCCACAGAAGCCCCCCAACGTAATCCCGTTCTCAACCACATCGAATCGGGCAACATTTGAACAATTGCCATTGGTTGATGCTTTGTCCAATCCTCCAAAGTAGATAAAATTGTGCCATCAAACCAAATTTGAGCGACACAATCACTAACAATTAAAATCAAACGGCGATGGGTAGGATCGATTAATTCTTGAGGATTTTTGAACGATTCTTTTTGAGCAACTTTAGCCCGAATTTTAATATTTCCTTGCTCGTCAGTGGTTAATCCCCAGTTTCGGACTTCTCGAAAAATTCCATAATTTTCTAGGAGTCGCTTTAGTTCCTTAACTGTATGTCCCCAAATAACCATTGAGGAATTTTCATCTATTACTAAAGCTAAATCCAACCAAGGTTCGGGTTCACTTTTGAGGATTGGAACACAAATTCCTTCTTTGGCAATGCGGTTAACAGTTTCTACTTCATCTAGTATGGTTTTTCTGCCCGAATCAACTCGACGCATTAAAGGACGCAGTGTTTTAGCAAATTCTAAAGATTGTTGCAATGAAGGAGGATCTACATGTCTAAGAGGTTGTGCCTTTCCGCTAATAGATAAATTATCCTGAGAAGTTGTTTCAGGTGGATAGATTGAAGCGGCTCGTTCTTCTTCTCGTTCTTCTTCTCGTTCTTCTTCTCGTTCTTCTTCTCGTTCTTCTTCGCGAGGCGTAGATAAGTCTGAATCTTGTAATGGTTGGGGCTGAACATTGTTGTTGTCAATTGATGGCTCTGAGCTTCGTTGATTTTCTTGCTCATCCCCGACTAGTGGAACATTTTCCTGTAATTCTGTGATGGAATATTCTTTCTGTTTTAGAGCTAGCCACAAAACATCAGCAATATCTTCTCCTGTTAAGTGGTAATGAACACTTAAACGAGAAATAATTTGCTTCAGTTTATTTTTTGAAGGTTGATCATCAGACATTGGTTAATTTTAGCTCTTTGATTAGTTTATTTTATTGGCATTTTTTATGATCATTAACTTTCAGTAAGTGGTTTCATTAGCAACCTACGAATCGCCTTTTTTTGTTCTTTATCTTGAGGACTAGGTTCATGGGTAATCACATAAATAGCATTTAATAACTGATCTGTCGCTTTATCCCTTTCACCACCTGTTTTGGGAAGAAAATCTTCAATTAATTGATTAATTTCTGCTTCATCTTTATTAAATAATTCTGCTCCAAAATGAGCTTTAACAATTGTTTTCAGTTCATCTGCGTTGGGATCTGGCATGTTCACCCGCAGACATCGCCGTTTAAATGGTTGGGGGAAATCTCGTTCTCCATTACTGGTCATGATAATAATAGGGAAAGCATAACACCTAACTCGTCCTCCTTTAATAAAGACATCAAGATCTTCATCTTGAGTTTCTACTTTAAATAAGTTATCTGTTTCTGCTTCGACATTTTTTTTAGACTGTCTTACTAATTCAGGGATTTTAAATTGTCCCTCTTCAAACAAGTTTAATAAATCATTGGGTAAATTAATGTCACTTTTATCAATTTCATCAATTAATAATACTCTTGGCAAATAAGAAGGTAAAAAAGCTGTTCCTAACGCTCCTAATGTTATATATTTTCCAATAGGTTGTTCTTCAATCCTTGGATTATTAGCATCTTGTAAACGAGCGATCGCATCATAACGATATAATCCTTCTTGTAAAGTAGAACGGGCAGTAATCGACCAAGATAACACTGACCCTAAATTTAATTCATAGGCGATCGCATAAGCTAAAGAGGTTTTTCCCGAACCTGGATTTCCTGTAACTAATAAGGGTCTTCTTAAATAAATGGCTGCATTAACAGCATCTCTAACTTTCTTTGCGTTCTCAGAATCAGATAGTCTAAAGTTTTTCCCTTTTTTAATCTCTCTTTCTTTATCTTTACTGTTGGCTAAATCTATCAGTTGCTGAAAACGCTTGTAATCCAGATTTTCAGCAAAGTCTTTAAGAGATTCACTGTCTTTTTTCTTTTCTCCATCAGGATTATTAATAATCAAGTCTTCTAGTTTGCCAAATTGTCGCCAAGGAGGAGCATCTATTACTTTAATTTTTTCTCTTAATTTTTTAACTTCTTCTTGGCTTAATTCTTCTTTTCTTGTTCCTTTTCCATGAAATAAATACCATTCATTCATAATGTTAATTCTCTTTTCTATACTTAAATAGCAAATTGAAACATAGTAGAAATTAGCCTAAAGATTAACAACCCAAATCTATAACAATATCCCCTGCAATTGTACTATATTGAGAAGGTAAGCGATAAGGATTATCACATAAGAAACCTAAGTAATATCCCAATGAATTTACATTTGCCTCATTCCTAATTGTTCTGATACTCTCAAATAATTGATTAGAACACTTTAAATTTTCGCAAACTAATATTTGAGCAAATTCTTGTTTTAATCCTTCTTTTGTACCACCACAACCTTGATTCCAAATAAAAATAGGTAATGCTTTTGTAATAACTTGTTGTAATAATTTATCGAGCACATATTTTTGTTTTATATCTTCTGGATAAGCAAGTAAATTAATACCAACCAGTTCGGAGTAACTTTGAAATTTATCTAAAGCAATCAAATCATCTGGACAATAAATCCATTGAAAATTATTTAAGTTGCAAGTTTTAAGCTTATCCCATTTTTGTTTTATATTTTCTAAAGGGCAATAATCAAAATTAGTTAACCGTTCAAAAGAGCGTAGAACAAATTTATATTTACATCCAATATCTTGGCGATGGTTATATATATCAATTTTTATTTGAATTTTTTCTTGTTCCTTGATTATTTGATTATTAGGAAGAAACATTTCAATAACTAATTTTTCTTCTCCTAATCCACATAGTTGTATTATGTTTTTACTTAAGGGAATCAGATAGTCTAAGTCATCCTTGTCAATTTTTTCATCTTCATCAAGAGAATATTCCGTATTTTTCAAAAGAGGAAGTATTAGATCGGGTTTATTGTTATTTTTTTGAAAAACCAACTCAGAAGTTAAATCAAATTTATTTGATTTTGTTTTAATAGGTTCAAGAATAATCATGAGATAGGGTTCATGCTCATTGTATTGTTCTCGAATATTTTTAATATGTTGTTCCAATTGCTCTTTAATATTGTTAACATTTATACCAATATGTCTTTTTATTAACTCTTTTTTGGTTTCTTTTACCCAAAATCTTAGTTGTTTTTGCTCACTATTTTTAATAAATTTTTCCTCACTATTTTGAGTAACTATGCAAATATAAAAAACGAATTCAATAATCTTACATAGTTGTTCTATTTTTTCATCTTCATTTTCATGGATAGTTTTTAAGAAAATATCATTTAAAATATTGACAATCTCTTCTTGCTCAGTAATTGGTAATTTTAATATCTCTATTGTTTCTGGACAATTACCACTAACATCACCAGTATATTTTAACAAGACAAAATAGCAACAAATATATAATATATATCGATTTATTTTAGCTAAAATTAATTCCAGCTTTTCCCATCTTTCTTCTAAAACTAGGGGTTTATGTGCAGCTTGAGTTAGGGCAAATGATGGTAGTTTGATGTCATCTTCGTTGCCATAAGCTAAATAAATTGGTGTTGGTTGATTATAATAATTTTCTTTGAATATAGTTTTGACACTTTCTACTATTTTGGGCATTCCTCCAGGGAAAATTAATTTCGCTTCTTTTTCTAACTCTCCTAATAAGACTTTTGAAAATAATCCTGTTTTTTCTTTATCAATATTTTTGGTTTTATAGCCTTCTTTTGTAGCTAACAAAATAACCTGTTGACGCAATTTAATTATATCTCCAACAGTATATTTTTCTTTTGATAATGATTTAGATAATTTTTTTGAGTAATAGTTAGCACAAGCATCAATAATCAATATTTGTTGCTCAAAATTACCAAAAATATCAGATCCTAAAGATTCTAATAAAGATTCTAAATTGAGATTTTGTTGGCCATCGTCATAAAATAACCGACGATCTTTTCGTTGATTTGTTGTACCATGTCCACTCCAATAAATATATAATAAATCACCTTGTTTTCCACAATTGGGAATAGTTTCAGTAATAGCTTGATAAATATTTTGCCGAGTGGCTTTCTGACTCTTGATTGGAAAATCATTCACTTTACCTCGATTATCATCAAGTTCAGAAATAAAAAGAAAAATATTCTGATGAGGGACACCTTTATCAGATAACCACTTGGCAAATGTTAAAGCATCAGATGCTGGACCATCTAAGCTCCAACTTGAACCAGCCTTATATTTTTCTATGCCAACAACCAAAGCATAAGTACTTTGAGGATTGGGTTCATTCACAATTGCTTAATTCTCCTTATAATTGCTTTCCAGGTAGCAGAATTTGTCCAGTAAGCTCCATGGGAACGAGGAAAAGGTTGTTTATTATCTACCAGTACATCTTGTACTTTATCAGGAAAAATATTTGCGCCAATATAACTGAGTATATCTTTAAGATCGTAAATATTTAACCATGAAGGGAAATGAGAAGGTAGTGATTGACCATATTCTAAGCTCTGAAGAGCATTAATTTCGTAGAAAAAAGGAGCTTGAGAACCAACAGTTACTAACAGCTTAACCTTATCTAATTGTTCTTTAACCAATAAATCCACACAAGCAATTCCTCCTAAACTATGGGCGATTAAAACTACAGAAGAATCGGCATCATTAATATAAGTCTTAATAAAATCCCTGATTTTCTCGCCACGCCCTTGATAAAGTAAAATATCACCAACTATCGGATAAGCACTATCTGTTATGCTTCCTCGTTTTCGCTTGACATGATTTGTCGCGACTGAGGCAGCTAATCCCGATATTCTGTCTTTTAGCCAATCGCTAACAGCCTTCTCTGATTCTATAATTTCATAACTTAGGGATTGAACAACTCGATCTCTTAAAGCTGCATCGGTGAGGATGGGTACAAATTTTCCTTGTCCTTCACAAATTGCCATTGACTCAGCAATTATGGCTCTAGCGATCGCATTTCGATGTTCTGTTACAGTATCTGAAATGGTTTCCAGTGCTTGTCTATAAGGGCTTGAACGAGTAACATTTTTACGAGCTTGATTAAAAACATCTGCAATTCCTCCTTCTTGTAATTTAGCTTGCAATTCGTCTGAAGATTTTAATTGTTGTACATTTTCGTCTAGTTCTTCACCTGGATCGTCTTGACCTGGAATAAAATCTTGTTCTTCTGGTGTTTTTAGAGATAACAACCGCAATTCATACAAAGGGTCTTGGTATAGTTGCTGCCAACGGATTATATCTTCATCTGCTTCAAGTGTTTGAGCCGAATTTCGACTTGAATCATACAGAGGGATAGAAGCTCCATCAGCATTCAATTTAGCTCCTAAAGAATTTCCCCAGGAACAAGGAACAACGTTAAGGGCTGGTAATTCATTATGAAGCTCACTCTTAATTAGCTCAAATGTTTCAGAAAACTGAGGCTCTCGTACTGAAGTACCATGAACAAATAATACTGTTGTCATATTCTTGATTTTTTTGTTATCTATCTAGGACATTCCCCCGAGCTCCCTGCTCCCATGCAGCCTAAGGTGAACAATTAATTTTGTACAGGTACTTAAGAGGGTTGACCAAATTGACGCTCATAAACTTCTTCCTCTTTTTCAGTTTCAATTTTCAGATCGGAACGAGGATGAGCAACACAAAGAAGTACATAACCTTCTTGTTGTAGTTCTGGAGATAATCCCATTCCCTCGCCTTGCTCGACTTCTCCGGAGATGATTTTAGCCGCACAGGTAGTGCAAACTCCTGCGTGACAAGAACTAGGCAAATTAAGCTCCTTATTATCAGCAACTTCGAGGATTTTTTGGTCTTCGGGAACATCAATAGTGTAATTTTCCCCTTTATGGATAATTTCTACTCTATAGGTGTTAGACATACAATGAATTTTTTTATATACCTGGTCGTCACCAAAGTTATGATATGACATTAAAGCATAATTTGTCATTGGTTACTTGTTCTTGCTTCTTCGATCTAAAACCTGTAAGCCGAAACTAAAGCTAAACCTAGACTCAGCCAAATTAAAAAACAACTGCGAGTTAGTTGTAAAGCTTGATAAATTTTTTCCGGGGTGATAGGATTGAGCGGCTTTCCTAATAGGGGTTTTACCTTTGCTTTCCCTTGATAAGTATTTATTCCTCCTAACTGTACTTCCAAGATAGCGGCATAAGCACATTCACTCCAGCCAGAATTAGGACTAGGATCTTTCACTGCATCTGTATTACAAAGTGATAAGACTTGTTGTGGTTTGCCGGAGATTAAAGCTAAAGTTAACACAGTTAAACGACAGGGCAGCCAGGTTAAAAAGTCCTCTGATTTAGCACTAAACCAACCGATATCAGTATAAGGATCTTTTTGGTAACCAATCATAGAATCTAGGGTGCTAGATGCTTTATAGGCGATCGCCAAAGGAACAGTTCCTACTCCTGGAAGTAAACCACCTACAATGGCATAAAATAGGGGTGCGGTTACGCCATCGGTAGCGTTTTCGGCTACAGTTTCTAGAACTGCCCGCAAAATTTCTGCTGATGATAAATTATTTGTATCTCTACCTACATACAAACTTAATTGTAAACGCGCTTGTTCCAGCTTACCTGCATTTAAGGGTTGTAGCACATCTAAAGCAGCTAATCTCAAACTACGTCCGGCTAAACAACTGGCTAAGATAATAACTTGGAGGAGTGTAGCTAACCAATAGTTAATCTTTGTTATCTCATAGATAATTAACCAGACTGTAACTCCACTACCAACAATTAGTCCTAATCCTAAAATAATTCCTGCTGTTCGACGCAACCACTTTTTTTCAGTGTATTTAATTACTAACTCTGTATAGCTAGAAATAATCCAACCCATTACTTGTACTGGATGAATCCATCCCCAAGGATCGCCGATGAGATAATCTAAAATAGCAGCTAATATCAAAATAACCATCAAGAATTCGGTGTCAGGGAAAACTTATGTTAAACAATCAACAACCTAGGAATCAACCATCAACTTCTAATCGTCTCAATATTTTGTTCCCAATTTTGGCCATCAAAATACTGAATTGCAAATTTTTTGATGACATTTTGATCTAGAGCAAGAATATTAACATCAATACAGTTAGGGTGAGAACGAGGTATATAAAAAGGATGTATTCCGCAAATTCGGCAAAAATTATGTTTAGCTGTATGGGTATTAAAAGTGTAAGTTGTTAAATACTCTTTTCCTTGAAGTAAAGTAAATTTTTCTGGTGGTACGATTAAATGCAGAAACCCTTTTTTGCGACAAATAGAACAATTACATTCTATTGCTTGATGTTCCTCAACTACAACTTGAAAACGTATTGCTCCACAATGACAACCACCTTCGTAAATAACCGATTCTTTTTCCTTTTCCATTTACTTTATTGACTTTAAACTATAAAACTTGTCTGTTCTCCTTGAGAAGCTTGCCAACTACGAGCATCATAATATAAATCGGCTAAAGTGATACCATATAATGCTTCTTTTAATTTTTGATTAAGTCTTTTCCATAAACTAAATGTTACCCAATCTTCCGCGCAGCTCACATCAGGATTATAACCTGGTAGCGGTTCAATTTTTTCTCCTACCGCTTCGAGAATTTGTCCTAGAGTAATCTTGGTTGGTTGATGAGCTAATTGATATCCACCTTGCGAACCTCTAGTGGAATTAACTAATCCAGCACGTCGCATTTTAATCAATAATTTTTCTAAATAAGGTGCAGGTAAATCTTGGCGAGAAGCGATCGCTTTTACCGATGTTGGACCGTAATTAGGTTGGAGACTTAAATCTAATAAGGCTTTTACACTATAATGACCTTTGGTAGTTAGCTTCATTTTTCAGTATATTAGCCGTAGTAAAGTTTCATCGGCTATGTCCATTGTAGTTACTCAAAATGATGATAAGCTAATCAACACTATTGAGTAAACTAAAATCAGAAAATTTATTAATATTTAAAGACTCAATATTAATGGAGTGGTAAAAATTAAAATGTCTAAGTTAATTGTTGACAATAAAGAATTATTCTATTTAGACCAAGGAAAAGGTTTTACTCTATTATTTGGGCATATTTTTTTGTGGGACGGAACTATGTGGCAACCACAAATCGAAAAATTATCTGCTGCATACCGCTGCTTAAATCCAGATTTATGGGGACATGGATGTTCAGCACTACTCAATTCCAGTTCTTATTCTCTTGAACAATTAGCTGATGAGATGTGGAATTTTCTGCAAGCTTTAGCAATTAACCGTTTTATTCTCATTGGCTCTTCAGTAGGAGGAATGTGGGGAGTGAATTTGGCTTTAAAATATCCTGAAGCTGTGGCGGGTTTAGTTTTAATTGGTACTTACGTAGGAGCAGAACCAGAAGCTAGTCGAAAGCGTTATTTGGAGATGATAGCCATAGCTCAAAAAACTCAAATGATTCCTGAGCCTTTGATTGAGCAAATATTACCTCTATATTTTGCTCCTGCTACTATGAACTATCAACCTGAATTAATCGAACAATTCCGTCAAAGATTATCACAGTTAAAAGGAGAAAGACTTGCTGATATTTTAACTATTGGTAGGGCAATTTTTAAGAGGAAATCAGTGTTAGATCAATTACCAAATATAAAATGTCCTGTTTTAGTAGTTGCTGGGAAAGACGACCTCTCCCGACCACCGTCAGAATCAGAAGAAATGGTAGCCAAACTAGAGAATGCTAAATTAGAACTTGTTCCTAATGCTGGGCATTTAACCAATTTAGAGCAACCAGAACAAGTGAATGATCTTTTACAAAATTTTTTAGAAATTATTTAGATATGATTGAATTTCATGTCTTTCAGGATTATACTGAAGGGGTAGAGTTTGTTGCTCAGATGATGTATGAGTATATCCTCTCTCAGCCCAAAGGATTGCTTGGTTTGGCAACCGGCAACACCTTTATTCGCATATATCAGGGAGTTTTAGAGCTATTGAACCAGAATAAGAATCTAGATCTTAGTGAGCTCTCGACTTGTAATCTGGATGATTATATTGTAGATGGATACTCAATACCAGATTCTGATATACGCTCTTTCAAATACTATATGAAGAAACATTTTTTTTCTGGTTTGCAAAGATTTGGCTTTCGCTCTGATTCGGCCTTATTTCCTGCTGACGTTTATCCCCATGGCAAACAGTTTTCCTTGGGAGAATACTTGAGGGAGTTCGATGAAATTTTGGCAGCAAAAGGGGGGATAGATATTCAATTTGTTGGTATCGGGCCAAAAGAGTCTCCTCATGTAGCTTTTTGTCAGCCAGGCTTTACTCTCCATCAAAGCGAGTATGATTGGTTAGAATATCCATCTTATGTAACTGAGGTTGATTTAGTTACACGTCTAGCTAATCGTTTTAACTCAGGATGCGATGGTAGAATTGATAGGGTTCCCAAAATGGCAGCTACGATGTCAACAGGTACTCTCTATCGGTTTGTCAAAAACACTTATGTTTTAGTTGCTTTTGGTGAAAGCAAGTCGGTCGCTACTGCATGCTTGGAAACCCCTAGCGATCAAGTTCCTGCTACCGTAATCTCAATGTTGGATCAAAGGGGAGTTGATTGTCATGTTATCTGCGACGTTGCTGCCGCAAAAGGTCTCGATTATTGGGCATGAACATCTTGCATCCCTAATAAAGCAGTAGATATTCCAGACCAAAAGAACCGCGATCGCCTTTACAAATGGTAAAACAAGAAAAATTACAACCGACGATCGATAAGCATATTTCTGTCTTAATTCTTGCCGGAGGGAAAAGTTCCCGCATGGGGAAAGATAAAGCCTTAATTGAAATCGACGGTCAGCCTTTACTAACAAGAACTTGTGAAGTTGCTTTACAATGTACAGATTCTGTCTCGATCGTCACTCCTTGGGGCAAAAAATATCAAAAGATTATACCAACCAACTGTCGGGTTATCCACGAACAACCAAAAGGATTTCCAGGTCCTTTAGTAGCTTTCTCTCAAGGATTAATTCATCTGCAAAGGGAATGGGTATTATTGCTGGCTTGCGATCTCCCTTTCCTCAATACCAAGGAAATTAAATCTTGGCTTAATTATCTTTCCCAAGTTGATGAGCAGGCGATCGCCTTTCTGCCTCGAAATGACAAGGGCTGGGAACCATTGTGTGGTTTTTACCGCCGTAGTTGTCTCCCTCTGCTGCAAGAATTTATTAATCAAGGGGGGCGATCGTTCCAAAAATGGTTGACATCCTATCCTGTTGAGGTTGTAACTGTTCAAAATCCTCAAATTTTATTTAACTGTAATACCCCTGAAGATCTAGTATTCTGACAACTTTATCCTAAGGGATCAAGACCATTGATAACTTAAAAACAAATTACTACATCAGCTATAAGCTATATATTGGACTTTGGACAAAAAATATAATTCGCCAATTATTTTTTTTGTCCAAAGTCCAGATGTTAATTTCTATTTCTTTTGATGCACTACCTTGGGAAGTAGGGGTTTAATGGCATGCATGACTATTAACCGCATTAGATGAAGCGGATAATACAGGAAAGAAAAAACTTTAGGAAGGTCTATTAATGCCCAGTCCGCTTCGTTTGGCCTTAGCGCAGCATAAAAACAGATCCTTAGCCAGTAGAGACAGTAGATGACCCTATCTCGTTGGCGTTCTCTCATACTCAAGTAGAAGCTGTGATTGTAAGACCAGAAAAAAGACCACAAGCCTTGTTCCTCAGGTGGGTGGTCAGCCTCACGCCAAAGCCGCGAGCTTACCTGTGTAGCAAGTAATTTGCTCACAGGGTCAGCCTCTAGTCTTTCTAAGACTTCTTGGGGTAAGGATGCTCCTAACAGTTCACTTACCAGAAAAAGGTCAAGCAAGAGCATTCGCTCACAGCCCAGCTTTTGAGCTTGCTCGAGTACCCCAAACCAATCCAGCTTCGAATGAGTACGGAGCAGTTCGGCAACATCGCACAATTGAATCAGGCGTACATTCCAATGGCAAGAGTCTTTGCCTAACTGCACACAGAGGAGTAAAAGTAAATTTTCTGGCAGAATATTAGGCACCATTGTGCCAGCGATACATAGAGGTTTAAGGCGTGAGCGCAAGTACTCAAAATCCAGTTGCAAATTGAAGTGGGCTGGTACAAGCAATTGGTGAAGATCTACATTAACTTGACTGTCTTCGTGGATAAAATGATACTCCCAGCCTAGGTTCTTTTCTAGTCGATACCCACAAGAAAGCAGCAGTTCCTTAGCTTTGGGTATTTCTTGCTTACAAATCAGAATGTCTAGGTCAGAAAACTCCCGGAGTGCCAAGTTGCCATAGGCTGATACTGCCAGAACAGGACCTTTCAAGGGAATGGCAGGAATTGCATGCTCTTGAAACAGATTCAGGAGTTTGAGAAGTTTTTGAGTTAGGAGCAGGTTATGCTCTGCATTAGTATGAAAACAATTGCGAAGCAGGGACAAGATAGATTGGGGAACAGCCTCTGGGCAAGTGGCATTTAAGCTCCGGTACAGAAGCGGTATAACCCCGTGACAGGCAGATGTCTGAAGGAGGTAAGTCCAATCAATATCTTGCTGGAGCAACCTCTTGATAAGCTCCTCTGTCCTCGAGTCTATATGAGTTCTGGCACAGCACAGCAATAACTCGATTTCAGGACGAGTCGTTAGTGCCGATTCTTTACTCGATAGTTGGGAGTTAGCAAAGGGTATGGTGGTCATACTGTTTTTACCTATATTGATATCTCTAGGTTGCCCACTTTGTCTGGCTTGAAGAACTTTTTTCAAAAATCTCTTAGTTTCTGGGTGATTTCTTCTAAAGGTGAACAATTAATTACTTATATACGGCTACCGGTGAATTCATCCAGTCCTGACTGCATTTGCAGATTCCAAGACTGAGCATAAATACCGCCGTGGCAGACCAGTTCATTATGGTTTCCAGACTCTACTATTTGGCCCCGACGCATGACGTAAATAATGTCTGCCTTCATGGCCAGTGTAAAACGATGGGTAATAATTATGGATGTGCGTCCTTTTGCCAGTTGGCGAAAGCGTTCTAACCAGTCAGCTTCTGCCCAGGGATCCATCGCACTCGTAGGCTCGTCCAAAATAATGATCGGTGCTTTACGGAAAAAAGCTCTTGCTAAAGCAAGCCGTTGCCATTCTCCCCCGCTCAAGTCTGTCCCCCCCGGAAAGGTTTTCCCGAGTTGCGAATCATATCCATTGGGAAGTCGTGCGATCGCTTCATGGACACCCGAAATTTTAGCTGCGGCTTCAATTTCTTCATGCTTGGGCGGAATACTGATATCTCCCAGGGCAATACTTTTTGAAGCAGTCAAATAATAGGGTACAGGAAATTGAAACAGGATTGTGATAAGCCGTCTGAGCTTCTGGAGAGAGAGGTTTCGAATATCAACACCATCCAATTTAACACTACCAACCTCGGGATCGTAGAAACGGCACAAAAGCTTAGTTAAAGTGCTTTTGCCTGCGCCATTATCGCCTACAATAGCCACAATCTTTCTAGCTGGAATTGTCAGGTTAAAATTTTCAAGCACCAGGCGATGACTACCGGGATATCTAAACGAAATATTCCGGAAATCAATTCCCTGTTTTAAATCAATGGGGATTGGGAGTGGAGTGGCGGGCTCCGTGATCAATAGTTGAAGATCAAAAAATTGGAACAGATCTCGGATGAATAACTGATTTTGATGCAATTGATTGAGGTTGCCCAATACAGAGCGCATCAAACCTTGGCTTTTATTGAGTGCTTGATAAAAAAGTGCTAAGTCACCGAGGGTAACAGTACCTAAGAGGGCTTGCTTAAGCATCCAAAAAAATGCAATGCCAATCAGTAAAAAACTAAGAAAACTAGCGCCAAGACGACGAAGACTTTGCCTAGTAATTAGCTGGATTTGCTCTTTTCTTAAACGATGCCGAATACTCTGATAGCCAGATTTGAAAAAGTGCCCTAGACCAAAGACTCGAATTTCTGGCGCTGACATACAGTGGGTCAGCAATTGTTCTTGGTATTCTAGCCAGCGGCGATCGGTGGTAGTGCTCACCCACCACTGATGCTGTTCTCGATTAAGCCGTAAGGCAACAAGTAGAGTAGGTAGAGCACTGGCAACAACAATCAAAGGCATCCAAGGGCTATAGGCAGCTAGCACCATCGCCATCGACAATAGGGTAATGCTGTTTTGCGCTATGCCGCCGACATTACCCATTAAAGATAGCGCTTGGTTACTGGCGCCGCCTCTAATCCGATTCAGATGGTCGTAGTATTCAGAAGATTCGTAACAGGCTAAATCCATATCGATAGACTTTTGATGAACTAAAGCACTAATATGGTCATTTACAAGTTCAGCTTGGTTTGTGTTAATAAGTGTGCTGGCACCTTTGAGGACCTCTGAAAGCAACATAACTCCTGCCATGAGTGCGACAGGAAGCAGGATTATTTTGATAGACTCAGCCGTCAAACCCTTACCTAGCACCTGAGTTAGTGAGTCAACTAATTGCCGTGTAATGAAAACAGTAGCGACGGGGATGAATCCCTGTATTAGGATTAATAGACACCAGGCGATTGTCCAGTATCCTGCAGAATTCCAAATAAGACGAAACGTCCTTGAGATATTGTTAAAGTGTCTGAGGTTTTTCCTGAATAGGGAGAGCAAAATTTAAAAATCTTGAAATTTATTAGTAGTTTAAAGTGGCAAATCAATCTAACTAGACTATCTAAAAAGACGCAGCAAGTCCAACATCTTGTTTTCCCATAACGTGAGACTCGAGCAAAGTCGCAATATCATCCAGTGCTTCTAGAGCAAGTTGCCTTCTTAAATGAAAGATAGGTATTTTCTTAATTAGGTTTGTACAGACAACAAAGTGCTGAGTCTTATTTGTTATCTGAAATATTTGAACTCCAAATCGAGCACAGTACCAATTTTGCATTAAAGCTATCAAAGCCTGCTGACTTGAGAGCGGCTCTATCGCCAATTCTTCACCCATCCCCAAAAGGTAGATTTGCTTGAGAGGTTGGGCTGCAGATGCCAGGGCATCTTGGGGTTGAAAATCCCGCTTCTCCAACTGAGGATGCAGGCGGGAAAGGGTTTCAGGATTATTTCCTAGTGCTGTGGCCGATTCGGGCCAAAGTTTGATCTGGCTATATCCGGGTAATACCATTGGTTGGTATGGATTGCTTAAATCAATGGCAGTTACGTCGTCCGAAAACAGTTTATAACCTCTTTTATGCAATATGCCTGCGGTGGTTGATTTGCCCCAGCCTTTGTCGCCCATAAATGCGATCACAACTCCATCCACGGAGATGGCGCTTGCATGGAGGACAAATAAGCCTCGCTGATAGAGGAGCATCCCTAATCCAGCGCCTAGCAAAAAAAGACGAACGACACTCTCTTCGACATTGGGTAACAAATCAAGCACAATTTCGGTTCCGTTTTGGACTAAAAACGTGCCAACACTAGGCCAATGGAGAAAAGCCTGAGCTTTAGCAAGTGAAACACGGCACTGAGTCTGAGTTGCTGAGAGGTTAGGAAGAGTTAATTGCCCATAGCGAATGATGACTTCTGCACTAGCACTAGCAGCAATCGGCATTAGCTCTGGCAAAGCTAATTCAGAGCCGATTATCAGATTATAAGCGCGATAGAAATGCATATCCTTATGGGCCTCCTCCTAACCATTTTATCTCTTCAAACTAATCTGGTAAAAAACGAGATGATAGGCTCATTTAACCCACCTTCCGCACGTCAAAATGTAGTATGCAAAGATTACGTTTTGGGGGGAGATTGGCGGGAGCGAAGCGCTGCGAGCGGCGCAGTTCGCCAACGCTAAGAGCGATTAAG